>Ga0256834_1000170_pt1 | contig 45063 bp, 34 predicted proteins | sample 4281140metaG_FD_190536 | JGI IMG/M metagenome (GOLD analysis project Ga0256834, IMG submission 190536) | Hydrothermal vent microbial communities from East Pacific Rise, Pacific Ocean - 4281-140 | ecosystem: Environmental > Aquatic > Marine > Hydrothermal vents | place: Pacific Ocean: East...
ATATTAGCAACAATGGCTAATAGTTTGGTGTTGGTTTTTGACAAATCCAAAGCTTCAACCACTTGTGCAGTGTCACGCATTTGCGGAATGGCTTTGGGCGATACAAAACTGCCGAAATCTATGGTGTCAAAACCAACATGGAGCAAACTTTGAATATATCTTGTTTTAGTAGCAGTAGGAATAAAAGTTTTGATACCTTGCATGGCATCGCGGGGACATTCTATGATTTTGACTGGTGACTCCAACTGTAATAATTTTGCCTTAAAGATACAAATATTTGCCGATTTGAAACATTATACCAAAACAACATACAAAATTGTCCAATGTTTCGTTTCTTTTTGGCTTTCTCATCGTCGAAAATGCTCGACTGCAGCTACGGCTACTACTGTATTTTTTTCCTTGACCAAACCAAATCCCGAAGCTTCGGGACAAAATATTTTGGACTATTTTATAAATCGATTTGGTATTAACTTTATTCCTTTAATTTTTATTGCTTAAGTTGTATCTTTGCTTGATACTAAAATTTGGCTTGATATGTTGCGCAACATCTTTCTTTTTTTACAATTATTTTTAATTATCAGTTTTTATTCATGTAATGAAGCACCGCCGGCAAAACAAACACCCTTGTTTGACTATGTGTTGCCGCAAGCTGGTTATGTTTTAAAAATAAACAAGCCAGCAGGTTTGAAAAAAAGCAATCCGTTGGTGGTCGATCTTTATTTAAACAATACCGATAAAAAATTTTTGAGTAAAACCGGCTACACTTTTCCTTTTATTATCAATATTTTGCAAAGTAACAATAAAATCAAAGGCTTTGTGTCGGTAGGACAACCTGTTAATATAGATAGTTTGTTTAACGGAAAAATAACAACTTATGATGGTTTTAAAATATATTCTGAGAACTATCGAAAACAATCTTATTATGCAGTCGAGATTGACGGAATGTGTTTTATATCCAATCAAAAATTGTTACTCGAAAATTGTATTAGAGATCGTGATGCTTTTGGCCGTTTGACCCAAAACGACCGTTTTTTAAAAGGCATAAACAGTTTGGATGCCAATGCTGAAATGAATATAGTCGTTATTACGCCTAAGTTAAAAAACGACATCCTGTTTCGTTCTCCTTTAAAAATAAAATGGCAGGATTTAGATACGTGGCAATTTTTAGATATAACTGAAATAGATAAGCAAATTGCCAGCGGCATTGGCATTAGTCAAGATACCGTAAATATACTTTCATCTGTTTTTAAAGACATACAACCTGTTACCGAACATATATCCCATTTAATTCCTTTTGCTATAGATTACAACATTATTTTGACATTTGATGATTTTGAAAGTTTTGTAGAACATTTATCGGCATACAAAGCTTATGCCCCTGAGACCCCTAAAGTCAAACAAGTATTAAAAGATTTGCAAGCTATAGCTTATTTTTCCGAAAATCAAAATAAAGCCGTAGCATTACAACTTAAAAGTCCTGAGAGCTTAACCGGAGAAGCTTCCGAATTGATTAAGGAAATGGGCAATTACAGTATTTATAAGTTTAATTATCCCGATTTAATAAACACCTATTTCGGTCAACTTTTTCCTCGGTTTAAGGCGGGTTATTATACCGTTATTGACGATATCATTTTGGTAGCCGAACATCAATCGTATTTGGAAAAAATATTAAATGATATTCATAATAAAGCGGTATTGACCCAAAGTAAGGCTTACCAAAAATTAAAAGCAGAAATCCCTGATGCCTATCATTTAAGCGTGTTTGCCAATGCGGTGCCTATTAATCGTCAAAAATATTTAAAAGTCAGAACCTTCAAAGCCGGAGACAATATTGTATATACCAATTTGATTTTAAAAGGTCTGTCTTCGGACAACAGTCAAGGTTTAGTGCAACAAGTGTTAATGTATCCTTTGAATAACATGCCGGTGGCCAAGCCTCAATTGGGTTACAACCATAAAACCAAACAATATAATATTATTTATCAAGATGATGATAACACCTTGACTTTAATTGATTTAAACGGTAAAAAATTATGGCAAACGCCAATTAAAGATAAAATTACCGGAGATATAAAACAAGTGGATATATTGCGCAATCGTAAGTTGCAATATACTTTTGTTACGCCGCATCACTGGTATGTCATTGACCGCTTGGGACGCAATGTTGAAGGATTCCCACAACATTTTATGCAAAAAATAACCCGCGGTATCAGCGTGTTTGATTATGAAAAAAATCGTAAATACCGTTTTGGTATTACTCAATCGAAAAAATTCAGACTATTTGATAATAAGGCTAAAAAAGTCAAAGGCTTTAAAGTCAAAACCGGAGAGGATATTGTCGCACCACCGCAGCATTTCAGAATTGGCAATAAAGATTTTATACAGATGCAAGATGCCAAAGGAAAATTATATTTGCTTAACAGACGTGGTGTTGAACGTGTTAAAGTTTCACAGACATTTAAAACCACAAGAAATAATTGGGGGGTATATCATAACAAGTTTGTCAATGTTGATGATAATGACCGGTTGGTTGCCATTGATTTGTCGGGTAAAATCAAAAGCGGCTCATTGGATATTGGTCAAAATATTTTATCTGAAGTCAAATATAATACACTTGCGGCTGTTGCCGGTCAAAAGTTATTAATCAATAAAAAATTGATAGAATTGGATTTGGGCAATTACAGCCGGCCAAAAATATTTAAAGCCGGTAATAAAATATTGATTTTTATTGCCAATACCGATGATAACCGCATTTATGCTTATGATTCAAAAGCTAACTTATTGCCTAATTTTCCTATAATTGGAAACGAAATTTTAGATTTTAAAGCCGGCAAAAACGGTCGTTATTTATTGGTTTATGACAGCACCCATAATTTAATTGTTTATAAGTTTTAACAGTCAAATAATTATTGATTTTAAGTTTCAATTACTTGATATAAGTATGATAAAATCTCTTGAACTCCATTTCTATTTCATCACGAATACGTCTAAATTCGGATAAAATATAGGTGTCGGAGCCTTGCACCGTCGCCGGATCGTCAAAACCTATATGTAAACGCTTTTTGACCTCACCGGCAAAAATAGGACAAGCCTCTTTGGCACCGTCGCAAACGGTTATCACAAAGTCAAAGGCTTCATTTACAAATTGATCAACGGATTTAGGATAATTTCGGCTTATATCCAACCCATGTTCTTGCATGACATCAACAGCTTTGGGATGCACCTCTCCGGCTGGTTCCGTGCCGGCCGAAACCACATACAAATTGTTATCCAGTGCTTTTAAAAAAGCTTCCGCCATTTGACTGCGACACGAATTGCCCGTGCATAAAATAAGTATTTTTACCGGCTTTTTCATCGTTAATTTTTATTGTGCAAGTTAAGATATTTTCACACTAACAATCCTCATAATTTTATATCTTTGCAACTTACAAAAAATATGTCAAAATATGAAGACCTACGATTTTAACCAAATAGACCGCAAATGGCAAAAATATTGGGCTGAAAATCAAACTTTTAAAGCCGAAAACAATTCCGACAAACCCAAATATTACGTATTGGATATGTTCCCTTATCCTTCGGGCGCCGGACTACACGTAGGTCATCCGCTGGGCTATATCGCTTCGGATATTTACGCCCGCTACAAAAGACACAAAGGTTATAATGTTTTGCACCCAATGGGTTACGACAGTTTCGGACTGCCGGCGGAACAATACGCCATACAAACCGGACAACACCCCGCCGTAACAACGGAACAAAATATCAAACGCTACCGCGAACAAATGGATAAAATCGGTTTTTCGTTTGACTGGTCACGCGAAATCAGAACTTCTGACCCTAAATATTACAAATGGACACAGTGGATTTTCTTGCAACTTTTCAACTCATATTATGACAAAGACAAAAACCAAGCACGTCCTGTCAGTGAATTGATCAAAGTATTTGAAACCGAAGGCAATATCAATGTCCATGCGGCTTCCGATAAAGATACGCCTGTTTTTTCGGCAGCCGAATGGCAAAATTTTAGTCCGCAAAAAAAAGACGAAATTTTACACAAATACCGTATTACCTACCTGGCTGATGCCGAAGTAAACTGGTGCCCCGCCTTAGGCACGGTTTTAGCCAACGACGAAGTCGTAAACGGTGTTTCCGAGCGTGGCGGACACCCCGTTGTGCGTAAAAAAATGCGCCAATGGATGATGCGTATCACCGCCTATGCCGAACGCTTGTTACAAGACTTGGACAAACTGGACTGGCCCGAATCGCTTAAAGAAATGCAACGCAACTGGATAGGCAAATCGGTGGGTGCTTCCATTTGGTTCGATATAGACGGCACCGATAAAAAATTTGAAGTATTTACCACCCGTGCCGATACGCTTTTCGGTGCTACTTTTATGGTAATGGCACCCGAACACGAACTGGTCGATAAAATCACCACCGACGAATACCGCGACCAAGTCAAAGCCTATCAAGAAAAAGCCGCCCGAAAAAGCGAGCGCGAACGCATGACCGACAGCAAAGAAAAAACCGGACAATTTACCGGTGCTTATGCCATCAATCCTGTTAATAATGCCAAAATTCCCATTTGGATAAGCGATTATGTATTAGCCGGTTACGGAACCGGTGCTATTATGGCGGTGCCTGCCGGCGACCAACGTGATTATGAATTTGCCAAACAATTTGACATTCCCATTATCAACATATTTGAAGGCAACGACATTAGCGAAAAAGCCAACGAAAACAAAGATGCCGTATTGATAAATTCGGACTTCTTAAACGGCTTGCCCGCCAAAGAAGCCATTCCTAAAATGATTAAAAAATTGGAAGAAACGGGTGTTGGCAAAGCCGAAATAAACTACCGTTTGCGCGATGCCGTATTCTCTCGCCAGCGTTATTGGGGCGAACCCTTCCCTATTTACTACAAAAACGGTATGGCAACGGCTATTCCCGAAAAACATTTGCCCGTTGAACTGCCCGAAGTAGAAAAATATTTGCCCACCGAAGACGGACAACCACCGCTGGGTAATGCCAAAATTTGGGCTTGGGACGAAGCAAACGAAAAAATCGTATCGACGGATTTGATTGACAATGAAACCGTTTTTCCGATGGAACTCAACACCATGCCGGGTTGGGCGGGCAGCTCGTGGTATTTTAACCGCTATATGGACCCGCACAACGACCAAGCGCCTTTTGGCAAAGAAGCTATCGAATATTGGCGTAAAGTCGATTTGTATTTAGGTGGTAGTGAACATGCCACCGGACACTTGTTATACAGCCGTTTTTGGCAAAAATTCTTGTTTGACACCGGCTATGTCCCCGAACCCGAATACAGTGTTAAACTCATCAATCAAGGGATGATTTTGGGCAACAGCGCCTTTGTTTACCGTATCAACGGCACTAACAAATTTGTTTCTTACGAACTAAAAAACGACTATGACACCACACCCATACATGTCGATGTCAATATGGTGGACGATTACGATTATTTGGACACCGAAAAATTCAAAGCTTGGCGTCCCGATTTTGCCGATGCAGACTTTATTTTGAAAGACGGCAAATACAAAGTAGGTCGCGAAGTCGAAAAAATGTCCAAATCAAAATACAATGTGGTCAATCCCGACGATATTGTCGAACAATACGGTGCCGATACGCTTCGTATGTATGAAATGTTTTTAGGTCCTATTGAAATAGCCAAACCATGGAATACTGCCGGACTAAAAGGCGTGCATAATTTTTTACGCAAATTTTGGACGCTGTTTCATCAAGACGGCATATTTGACGTCTCTTTGGAAGAACCTACCGAACAAGAATTGAAAATATTGCACAAAACCATCAAAAAGGTTACGGAAGATATTGAAAATTTTTCGTTTAATACCGCCGTCAGTCAGTTTATGATTGCCGTAAACGAATTGCAAAAACTCAAAACCAACAAACGCAAAATATTATCGCCGTTGGTGGTTTTATTATCACCTTTTGCACCGCACTTGGCAGAAGAATTGTGGGACGAATTGGGACACGAAGGCCAAAGCATCTCGTTTGAACCCTACCCGCAATACGAAGAACGTTATCTAAAAGAAAGCACCAAAATCTATCCGGTAATGTTCAACGGCAAGATGCGGCACAAATTGGATTTGCCTGCCAATATGGGAAAAGACGAAATAGAACAAACCGTATTGGCAGACGAAAAAGTCAAAAGCCTTTTGGAAGGCAAACAATTGATTAAAGTAATTGTAGTTCCCGGAAAAATTGTAAATTTAGTGGTAAAATAAGCACAATGCTTTTCGAATTAAAATTAAGGCGATTAACAAAAGCCATTTATAACGTCAAAAACGGTCTGTATACAAGCAATTTGCCCAATATCGGGCCGGTTAGAAACTACATTTTTTTCAAGCGTATTTTTTATTGCACGGAAGAAAAACAAAGTATGAAGGAGATATGCTTTGCCATTGAACAATGTTTTGAAAAATACAAAAGTATTAAGGAGTATCTAATAAACAACCTTTCTTTATCACAAGATGACTTTAACCATGTCGCATTTGGGGAGTATAAAGAATGGCTAAAAAACAACAAAACAAAGTTATAAATAGGACTTGCTAAAAAGCTCGGAATAGATTTTTTGATATCACTATTACATTTTGCTGTCAAACCGGTCATTTACAATAGTTCCTTGATTCTTTTGAGTGAACCGTAATACCAAATTTTTTTGGTATTTCAAAAACATTAAGTAGGGCTTGCTGAAAAACGCTTAAATGTTGAATTTCAATATAATACAATCGGGTGTTCGATGAGAAATGCATGATTTTTCACATAAAAGCTTAAAATTCCTTACACTTGTAAAACGCGTAAATTTAATATTTCTGCTGCTCGTAAGCACAACATCTTTTCAACTTGTTCATTTTGAAGTATCTATATACATCTGCAATTCACAAATTAAAAATCTATTGCACTTCCGAGCTTTTCAGCAAGCCCTAAGTAGTTGTTTCAACATCTTCTTCTTAATCAAATGTCTCCTTGAGTATATTCATAATTACTTTAATAAAATTATCCTATATTTGTTCAACCAAAATTTATCAAAATATAATGAAAAAAGATAGTGTTGTGATGGTAGGTTTGGGTTATATAGGCTTGCCGACCGCTGCTCTAATTGCTTCTAAGAAAATTAAAGTATCCGGCATAGATGTTAAACCTGAAGTGATTGAAACCATAAATCAAGGACGAATACATATTGTAGAACCGGATTTAGAAGAGTTGGTAAATAAAGTTGTTAAGCAAGGCTATTTGCAAGCTACCATGGCGGTAACACCTGCAGACACTTTTATCATCACAGTCCCCACACCTGTCAGAGATGGCAATAAACCCGACATTTCGTATGTAAAAGCAGCCACAAAATCTATCATTCCACATTTACAAAAAGGCAATTTATTTATTATAGAATCAACCAGCCCGGTAGGAACAACGGAAAAAATGCGCGATTTGATATATCAGGAGCGCCCCGACTTAAAAGATAATTTATATATAGCCTATTGTCCGGAACGTGTTTTGCCGGGCAATATTATTTATGAGCTGGAACATAACGATAGAGCCATAGGCGGTATTGATGAGGCATCGACAAAGAAAGCCATAAGCTTTTATAAGCAATTTGTGCGAGGTAATTTGTATCCGACCAATGCCAGAACTGCTGAAATGGTTAAACTGGTTGAAAATTCGTCACGCGATGTACAAATCGCATTTGCCAATGAATTGTCAATTATCAGTGACAAGGCAGGTATAGATGTGTGGGAACTTATTGAATTGGCCAATAAACATCCTAGAGTCAATATTTTGCGTCCCGGAACGGGTGTGGGTGGACATTGTATTGCAGTTGATCCTTGGTTTATAGTGTCTGAATTTGGCAAAGAAGCACGCCTTATCAGAACGGCACGCGAAATTAACAACTACAAAACCGAATGGGTGATTGAAAAAATAAAAAATACCGCTTTGCAATTTGAATTAAAAAACGGCAAAAAACCTTTGATAGCTGCCATGGGATTGGCTTTTAAACCCGATATTGACGATTTGCGTGAATCGCCGTCATTATATGTTGCCCGTAGTTTGCAAATGCAAGGCTTTGATGTGGTTGCCGTTGAACCTAATATTGATAGTTCGGAAGAATTTAAACTTTTGCCTGCAAAAGAAGCCGTGCAACAAGCTGATATCATTGCTTTTTTAGTAGGACATAAAGACTTTAAAGGACTGCAAATACCCCAAAACAAACAAGTTCTTGATTTTGTAAATGTCTCTTCCAGCTAATTTATATGAAGCGGATTATTGCCCATATAAAATCTTTACAAGAAAAGGGGTTTTTCTATCTGATAATCTCAAACTATTCCATACAAATAATAGTTTTTATTTCTCACATCTTGATAGCAAAGATTATGAATCCCAAGTATGTAGGGATAATAAAAACTATAGAAACTTATATGAGCATTGGCATTGTTTTAGGTAGCGGAGGTATGATTTGGGCTATCTTAAAGGTGGTTCCGCAACAAAAATCCCGTCAAAAAGAAATATTTACTTATGCCTTTCATTACATTTTAAATTTTTCAATAGCTACCTTTCTAGTTTTTGAACTTTTAGGGTTTTTAGGTATTGTTTCTGTCGATAAAGAGCTTACATATTGGTTTAAACTATATATGTTAATGTTGATACCGGCAGTTATATTGCAATTTTTAATCAGATATTACCAAGCCTTACACCAATTTAAAAAAATAAGTTTATTGGTGTTATATTTCAAACTATTTTCTTTTGTTATCGTCATTGGCTTAACCTATATGTATCAGTTAAAAGCATATATCTATTCAATGATTATAACAACGCTAATTACTGTCATATATTTAATTTATGATTTAAAAATTCCGGTTTTTAGAAAAACCGTAACTATTTCAAAAAAATTGAAAGCGGAATTGAAACGCTTATCAAGACAGGCCTTTATTGCGCAAGTTATAGATCAAATAAAGATGAACGGTAATTATTTGCTTGCCAATTTTATTATCATGGAAAGACTTATGTTTGGGCAGTATTCTTTTGCTTTGATTATAGTGCAAGGTTTAAATATTTTAACCAGCAGTGCGCAGCAGTTTGCAACCCCTAAGCTATCTGAAAATGCCCTTGAGATAAACCGGTTTAAAAGGAGCTTAAAAATTTTTGAAAAAAAATATATCTATATAAGTTCTATTATTTTATTGTTAGGTCAAACCATTCTTCCTTTTTTGATACAATGGATTTTCGGTCATAAATATGATCAAGCCATTCCCTTACTCAGAATATTACTAATCGGTTGGTGGATCAGTACTTTTTATGCTTTTAGAGGTATAGTATTTTTAAGCTTAGGAAAAATGAAATATATTGCTTACATTTCTTCGATGGTAATTTTTATAGTTTTACCACTTGGTTATTTGTTAATGAAGCATTATGGAGTTTACGGAACAGCATATATTTTTCTAATTCAAAATATTATTACGGGCTTAATTATTTATTACATCAGCGAACAAAAAATTAAAGAAATAATAGAAAGTGAACAGCATAAAAATACATAAAAATTATTTTTGCCACATATCAATTTGGTTACTTTCGATCAGCTTTATCCTTTTTTATTTTACAGATAGTGCCTATAAGATTATGTATTATTTTATACCCAATGCCTTTCGCCTTGGGCCTATTGTCAAGGGTTTTTTTGAAATAATCTTTTTATTTTATGCACTACTCTATCTTACAAAAAGCAAAATTCATTTACTTTTTAGTATTATCTTATTCATACTTTTCTTTTTGACCGGTCAATATTTTTTGACTCTTTCCGGTTTACATATTCATTTTTGGGAAAACTTCAATTCACTGTTTAAATACCTCTTCCCTATTATTTTATTTTTACCTGCCAAGGATATTATAGATTGTAAAAAAGGCACAGAAAAAATATGGAAAGTCTATAAATGGGTATTAATTATTAATAGCATTTTTATTATAGTCGGTTTAATCTTTTCAATTGAATTTTTCAGAACCTACAAAGGCCCATGGCGATTTGGTTACAACGGTTTAATCTTTGCGCAAAATGAGTCGTCCTATATTTTTATATTTGCAATTACCACGCTATACTACCGAAGGTTTTATAAAAATATCAAAGAAAAACTGTTTTGGCTAATTTTAGCCAGTTCATTTTTAGTAGGCACAAAAGCCGTATATTTATATCTTGTGTTACTCTTGATTTTTCATTTCTTGCAAAGAGTTTCTTTTAAAAAGTTTATTTCCACCGTTTTATTATTAGGAATTTCGGGTTATTTAGTATTTTTCTCTCTAATAAATAAAATCATTTTAAACGCCTGGGAAGTTTTTAATTACAGTTATCAAAAATTTGGTTTGTTAGCTGCCATTTTATCCGGAAGAAACTTTTTTATACAACAAAAACTAATTCCATTGGTATCTACCAAATGGTCTTTTATAAATTTTATTATCGGAGGGCATGATATGAAAACCTACTATATAGAAATGGGGTTAATTGATTTATTTTTATTCTTTGGGTTATTAGGAGGTTTACTCTACTTATATATCTTTTTCAAAATGTTGAATTTTGTTCAATTTGAGTATAAATTCAAATTATTTTTCACCTTATCTTTATTGGGCATTATAGCACTTTCGGGGCATTTTTTTGAAAGTGGTATTGCCACCATTCATTTTATATTTTTTATATTAGTAAACCAATATCAAAAAACGGGAGAAACGGATGAACATAAATATCAATAAGAGAAATATTTTTTTAATAGCTGTATGGTTGGTCAGTATCGGGTATTTTTTTTCGTATCGTATTGCTTCATGGACCGTTATTTTATTAATGACTGCATCTTTATTTAATCTAAAAAAGAAATTAAAAACCCATCTGTTTTCATATAAAAAATTGATACCTCCCATTTTGTTTTTTATTACTTTGATTATTGGACTTACTTATACCGAGAATCTTGACAGAGGTTTAAAAATAGTAGAACGATTTATTTCATTTTTATTGATTCCGTTAATATTTATGTTTACCAAGCCCTTAGATGAAAAAGAAAGAGAAAAGATTGAATTGGGCTACATTTATAGCGTTTCCGCCTTTTATGTCATTTGTTTTTTAACGGCTGTTTATAGACAAATATTATTCAATTTATCTCATAAAAAAGGTATTAATTGGTATTATTTTTACCGTTATGATTTTCTGGAGGTTTTTAATCAACATCCAACATACGTAGCCATGTTTGCATTGTTATCATTGAGTTTGTTACTATTCAAATTTGATTCTTATTTTAAAAACGCCTTTTCATATTATTTATTGATATTTATACATGTTTTTGGGATTGTTTTAACAGGCAGCCGCATGGGATATATTGTATTATTTGCATTAGGTTTATTATATTTACACAAAGCTTATAAGAATCATAAAAAAATCTTGCCAACACTTATAAGCCTTTTGCTTATCATAGTTTTGAGTTTAAATATTCCTATCGTAAAGGAAAGGTTTTTATTTACGTTTGCTGCTAAATATAACTATAGGTATAATAGTAATTCTGCCGTCAAAAAAGGAAATCCCGAAAAACAAGGCCGTTTAACCATATGGACAGATGCTTTGGAATTGATTCAAAAAAGGCCGTGGATTGGCTGGGGCACCGGATCTGACAATGATGTGTTACAACAGATTTATAAAGAAAAAAATCAAAAGTTTTTAATTGAAAAGGGATACAATGCGCATAATTCTTATTTACAATGGTGGCTATCCGGCGGGATTTTATTATTACTTGCTTATTTATTGTTTTTAGGAACTATTCTCACGGTTGGTTTACAACAAAAAGATTATGTTTTGTTGATGTTTTTTTTAATTATTTCAATGGTTTCTCTTACCGAAACTTTTTATAGAGTGCAAGGCATTATTTTTATCGTATTTTTTTATAGTTATTTTATAACAAAATACTATCTTAAGCCAAAATATACAACTCATTAAATAACAATCCAATGGCGTTATACGGTTTTTTATTAAACGACAATGAAAATTTACATATTAAGCCTTCCGGCAACTCAAAACCATTCTTTGAAAAAAAAATGAATGAAGGTGTTTTGGGCGGCAATTTTACAAGCCAAATGCCAAATGATAAATTTTTTTTTGAAAAGGATGGTATTTCTATAGCTTTTGATGGTATCAATTTAACCGAAAATATTAAAATGGCTGAGGATTTTATCAAGGCTTATCAAACCAGCGGCATCACATTTATTTCAGAATTAAAAGGCATTTTTTCAGGTTTTATCTTTGATAGTAATAACCAAAAACTCCATTTGTTTAATGATCACTTGTCAACAAAAAATATTTACTATTACCATTCTAAAAAAGGGTTTGCGTTTGCTTCAGCTTTACAGACATTGAGTCATTGTTTTAAACAAAACAAAATTACTTATAATCTCAATCACGATGCCGTATATATGATGGCGTTATATGGTTTTATTTTAGACAATCAAACTTACATCAACGAAATCAACATTTTACCCTATGGCTCTATTTTAACTTATGATTTAAAAAATGAACAAATAAACATTACTTCTTATTTTGATTTTGACAATACCACAAAACCCATTTCTTATGATGTTGCTATTGATATAATTGAAAAAAAGTTAACCGAATCAATAGCAAAAAATTGGGATAAAAACAGTCAATACAGCCATTCCTTTTTTACATTGCTCAGTGGCGGCATGGATGCACGTGTCAATGCGCTTATTGCCAAAGAACTTGGATATAAAAATATACATAGTTTAACCTTTGGACAATCAGACTCACAGGACATAAAATATGCCGAATTGATTGCCCAAAAAGAAGGTTTTAAACACCAAACATTTAATTTGGACGGCGGTGATTATCTGTATAAAGATATTTATAACAATTATATCGTGCCTACCGATGGCATGATCTTTTATAACACCATTTCGCATCTAAAATATACGCTCCAAGAATTGGATTTAAAACCATTTTCTGTTGTTCACTCGGGGCAAATCGGCGACTTGCTCTTTGGTTCATTTTCCAAATCAGGATATGATATAGTTAAAAATAAAGCAAATATCGGATATACCGGTTTTGTCAAACCGGCTCATTTATTAAACAAAATAAAAAGTTTACCAAGGATACTAAAAAAATACCAAGAAAAAGGCTATGAGATTTATGCTTATGAAGAAAGAGTAATACATGCCACACTCTTTGGCGACAAATCAATTAGTCATTTTATTGAAACCATTTCCCCGTTCTATGATAGAGAATTGATTGAGTTTTGCATTTCATTGCCCAAAGAATACAAAAAAAATCAAATGATTTACTTTGATTGGTTAAAAAAATACCACCCGCAAGTTTTAAACTATCCATGGGATAAAATACAAATGAAACCAAACCGGAAGTGGAAAATCAAATACGGCAAAATCTTTAAACGTTATTATAACGGCGCCAAAAAATATTTTCACTGGCATTATGACAGCATGAACCCTTATGGGATATGGTTAGAAAAAAACAAACAAATATTATTGGAGTTAAATCGAATATTTAAAGAAGAAATGGAAAAAAAATTATTGCCTGATGAAATCAAAAAAGATCTAAACCAAATTTATCATGATGATATTTTTGAATATCGTAACAAGTTTGCCGTTATAACAGCCCTTTTGGCTATAAAACTTCATTTTGAAAAATAAACTTATTTTTGTATAATAATGAATTTAATTTAGATTTTTTTCGTTTTTCATCATGAAAGATAACCGGCAAACCCTATATTTGATTTCCAATATGTATCCGTCTAAGGCGAATATAAGATATGGTGTGTTTGTCAAAAATTTTAAAAATGCCGTCAATAAAAAATATAAGATAAAAAAAATTGTCTTAGCTAAAAAATACGGAAAACTTACCAAATTAGCCGGATATTTACAATTATATTTCAAAATTTTCAGGTTGTATTTTAAGGCTTCATCCCATGATCTTATTTATGTGCATGCACCTTTATTTATGGCTCCAGTATTATCCTTATTTTGTTGGAGCAACAAAAAAGTATTTTTAAATTTTCACGGCAATGATTTGCTCTTTGACAGTTTTAAAAAGAAAATTTTATCTCAATTTCAAAAATGTTTAATCAAAAAATATCCTGTAGTGGTTCCTTCTGCCCATTATGAACAAAAAGTAATGCAACTTTATAAAAAGAATCCCGATGATATTTTAATTTATCCTTCCGGAGGCATTGACACCAAAATTTTTCATCCTAATCCACTTTTAAAATCATCGGATTTTACAATTTCTTATGTTTCTTCATTTATACCCGAAAAAGGTTGGAATGTATTTTTAAATGCCGTAAAAATATTATTTGACCGTAAAGATATTCCCGGCTTAAAAATTTTAATGGTAGGTGACGGCCCTGATAAAACTAAAATCAAAAACCTGATTAAAGCACATTCGTTACCGGTTCAATTACATTCCGGCTTAACACATAGTCAAATAGCCAAAATATATCAACAATCGGATATTTTTATTTTCCCCACCCGATACAAAGGAGAAAGTTTAGGTTTGGTAGGCTTGGAAGCAATGGCTTGCGGCGTGCCTGTTATAGGTAGTAAGCATCCGGCTTTACAAACTTATTTGATTGAAGGTGAAAATGGTTTTTTATTTGATACAAATAACACAGAAGATTTATACAAAACCATTTTAAGATTTTATAATTTACCCCAACATAAAAAGGAAAAGATGACAAAAAATGCTTTTGAAACCGCTTTGCGATATGAAAATCAAAAAGTAAATAAAGAATTATTGAATTTTTTAACCGACAAAAATCCCCGCGTGTGAATAAGACTATCACCTTTTTAAATACTACTATTCATAATTTGGACATGGCTGAAACCTTACAACAAGTAGAGCAAGCCATTGAACAAAACCGGCAAATACATCATGTGGTGGTCAATGCCGGTAAAATGGTTGCTATGCAGTCCGACAAACAACTATACGCAGATGTAAATAGCGCCGATTTGATTAATGCCGACGGACAAGCCATAGTATGGGCAAGTAAGTTTTTGGGCAAGCCGCTTAAAGAACGGGTCGCCGGTATAGATTTGATGCAAAGCCTGGTAGAGTTGGCCGCTCAAAAACACTATAAAATATTCCTGTTTGGAGCCCAAGAAGATATTGTAAAAAAAGTAGTGGACAAATACACCAAAAAATATGGAAAAAAAATTATAGCCGGTTATAGAAACGGTTATTTTACAAAAGATGAAGAACCCGAGATAGCCCGTCAAATTGCTCAAAGCGGCGCCCAAATTTTATTTGTAGCCATTAGCTCTCCCACTAAAGAAAACTTTTTAAACAACTACAAAGACACCTTAAAAAATGTCAATTTCATCATGGGAGTAGGCGGCAGTTTTGATGTCGTGGCCGGTAAAGTTAAACGAGCCCCTCTATGGATGCAAAAAGCCGGCTTAGAATGGTTTTATCGTTTGGTTCAAGAGCCAAAACGTATGTGGAAACGATATTTAATAGGAAATACTAAATTTATTTGGTATGTTATAAAAGAAAAATGGAAATCATGATAAAAAAACTCTCCATCCTTATTCCGGCATATAACGAAGCCCAAACCATCCATTTGATTTTGGATAAAATACTGGCTGTTGATTTGATAAACAATATTCAAAAAGAACTCATCATTGTAGATGATTATTCCACCGATCAAACGGATCAAGCGGTTTTAAAATATATTGAAGATCACCCCAATGCCGACATCCGTTTTTTCAGACAAAACAAAAATATGGGAAAAGGGGCTGCGCTGCATCGTGCCATTAAAGAAGCGACCGGCGACTATATGATAGTTCAAGATGCCGATTTGGAATACGATCCCGAAGAATACAACGACTTGCTCAAACCCATTGTAAACGGTTTTGCCGATGTGGTTTACGGGTCGCGTTTTATAGGAGGCAAACCGCACCGGATTTTATTTTACTGGCATAGTATCGGGAATAAATGGCTTACAAGCCTATCTAATATGTTTACCAATCTTAATTTGACCGATATGGAAACGTGCTATAAATTGGTCGATGCAAATATTTTAAAATCATTACGCCTTAAAGAAAAACGCTTTGGTTTTGAACCGGAACTCACTGCAAAATTGAGCCGTATTCCTAACATCCGTATTTATGAAGTCGGGATTTCTTATTATGGACGCACATACGAAGAGGGTAAAAAAATAAATTGGAAAGATGGGATACGAGCTATTTATGTTATCTTAAAATACGGTCTTTTTAAAACCAATTAGCCATTTATATTTTTATTTGGCATTATAGGAAGCTAAACGCTGTTTGACATCAACTGTCTCGCCCACATAATATTTATCTAAAACAGGACTGTATAAAATATAAAGATAATGCATACATAAAATAAAAAAACAGTTTGTGGTATCTCGAAAACCCGAAACATAGGGAGAACTCCTGTTTTCGACATGATTTTAATATAGTTTCTATAAGTTGCTGAAAAATAGCTATTTAATATTATTTGTATATTTTTTTGGGTGACCCGATTATTTTAATTTGTATTTTATTTAACTTATATTTTATTCAACTTTTTTGCTTGTCCAAAAAAGTAGCAAAAAAAGGACACCTTAAGAGAACCTTGCTAAATTTATAGATTTTTTCCACTAAATGCTCTGAACTTGTGCCCTACATGCCTTCGGACACTTCGAACAACAGAGCCTTTTACGTTCCAAAAATCTTAAATTTAACGCAAGAACCTCTTATGGGTATTGCTGCTTCTTACGTGATTGTCGTTAAATTTTATTTATGTTAGCTTCCTTTTTCGTATTATTACATATACAATAGTCTATACCTATATTTATTAGGTGACCTATTGTTGAATACAGGAAAAAAATAGTTTGTAGAACCTCGCAGTCCCGAAGCATCGGGAGAACTGCGGACACAAAAACCAAAAAACCACAGACTAAAAAGCCTGTGGTTTTTGTGGTACCTCGCAGAATCGAACTGCGGACACAAGGATTTTCAGTCCTTTGCTCTACCAACTGAGCTAAGGTACCCTGTTGTTTTGAGATTGCAAATATACGAAAAAAATATTCTTATCTACAAGAAAAAATTGAAGATTTTTTTATCTATAAATATCCTAAAAGCTATCTATATGATTTTCTTATTTTTAGCCATTCAAATATAAAATAACGTGAGTTTGACATAACAAAAACTTTACAACAAAATAACTTATTGATTATAAAATTGTTAAATTGTGGACGAAAATTATTTTGGAAATAATGAGTAAAATATTATCGTTTCGGTCTAAAATCCACTAAATACACAATTTACTTCGTTAAAAAGTATTAAAATAATTCGTTATTCTAATACTTTTTAACTTGTATCTCATGCATTTATTGAATTTTATACGCGATTCTTATATCGAACTCACGTTAAATAAAAAATTCTTCCTACTAAATTAACAGCTTTTTTTATTAACTTTGACAAACAACACAACCCAATGAAAATTATAAAAAAATACTTACTTTTTTTATTATTATTTTGTTTTCAAACCGTATTTGCGCAACAGCCTGTTAAAAATCCGGATAGTATTTATGCCCGTCTGCTAAAACAACCCGACAGTCCGGAAAAAGTTGACCAATTGATACTTTTGAATAGAAAACTGAAGTATACCAGACCCGATATGGTAGAAAAAGCTTTGGAAACAGCTACAAAAATCTATTATATCGATGGTATTGCCAAAGCTTATAACGCCAAAGGCTATATGGCTAAAAGGGAAAACCGGTTTTTAAAATCCGTTGAATACTATAAAAGGGCGTTGGGGTTTTTAGAAAAAAGCACAGACACACTTCTTAAAACCATTTGTTTAAACAATCTTGGCGTCTCATTAAGAAAAATAAACGATGAAAAAGCCGCCTATAATTACTATATGATAGCATTAGACTTGGCAAAAAAGAGCCATAATGAAAAACAAGCGGCGAGAATACTAAACGGCATTGGCAATGTGTTTGTCAATACGGAAGAATATAAAAAGGCTTTGTATTATTTTAAAAAATCATTGGCCTTGGAATTGAAAAACAAAAACATAAAAGGTCAGGAATATAACTATGCCAATATAGGTGAGGTATTTATTTACACCAAACAATATGATTCGGCCGAGTATTACTTAAAAAAATCTCTGGATATTGCACGCTTGATTTACCGCCCTAATCCACCGGCTATCGAATATAATTTAATGGCTTTTTTATACAAAAACAAAGGCGATTATCTAAAAGCTATTTACTATTATGACAAAGCAATTCCCATATTCGATTCGCTTAATATTAAAAGATATTTGGCCAATTCATATATCAACAGAGGTTTGTCAAAACTTAACTTTAACAAATATCAAGAAGCTTACAAAGACATCAATAAAGGTTTAAAAATTGCCAAAGAAATCAAGTCCAAAGAAAATACATCTTTGGGATATAATGCCCTGGTGTCTTATTATGTCAAACAAAATAATTATAAAAAAGCATTAGATGCCCATATTATGGCCAAAACCTTTCATGACAGCATCGTTAATATGACTACTAAAAACACTATTATTAGCACGCAAATATTATACGAAACCAAAGAAAAAGACGAACAAATAAAACGTTTGGCAAATGAAAAGGAATTGGAAAAAGCCGCTTCAGCCAGAAATTTTAGAATGATGATAGGTATTGCCGTATTTAGTTTCATCCTGATTATCTTTTTATACTTGTATTTTAGCCTTCGACGCAAAAACAAAGATTTGGAATTGGAACAAAAAAATTCGGAAATACACAGTTACGTCTTAAAAATCAAAGATTTGGAACAAAAAATGAACAGCGAAGGCAATCAAAAGATAGATATAGATGCCAAACTTAAAAAAATGGATTTGACAAAACGTGAAATTGATGTTTTAAAACATATAGCAGAAGGCCTAACAAATGATGAAATTGCCAATAAAATGTTTATTTCAAAAAATACCGTCAAAAGTCATATTAAAAATATTTACCTCAAACTCGATGTTAAAAATCGCATTCAAGTAATAAAAAAACTTCAAGGAAATTAATTAATACCAACTACAAACATAAAATAAGAACTTGTCTCAAAAGGCTTTATAGTAATAAGTAAGTTATTAAATTATTGATTTTCAAGCTTAAGATTCCTCACTTTTGTCCGGAATGTCAGCTGATTCACTCTTTTGAGACAACCTCTTAATCAAGAAAAAAACGCAGTGGTAGCCGTAGCTATGAGTTCGTATTTTCGATGCAGCGTAAGCCAAAAAGAAACGAAATATCGGACTATTTTGTATGTCGTTTTGGTATTAGTCTTTTACGGGCACAATCTTATATTCAATTTTAGGATGTCTGGTATCGGTATTTACCCAAACAACTAACAAATGGTCCGTGTCAATAACACCAATAACCGGATGATTATTTTGTGTTAACGGCCGGCTGATTTCAAATTGCTTTTCGGTATAGTCAGGTTGAATACTATGTAACACTATTTTGTAATAACCTTTGCCGTTTTGTTCATAATATTCTTCATAAACAACATAAAAATTGCCATCTAAACTTACCATTTGCGGGTGCCTCCCTTCAATAGTAATTCTTTTTTTATGACCAAACAACGTATCTTTTATCTCTTTATCAGTATAATAAATACCACTTTTGTTTTGCACCCCGGTAAACCAAATCCCTGCCAATTTTTGTCCGTTGTATGCCAATGAAGGCCCCGTATGAGGACAACCATTGACATGCCAATTATCTTCACTCAAGCGCATGGGTTTAGTAAAATTTTTCCCATTGTCTGTAGATTTTAAATAATACATGTCCCTGATTTCCATAAAGCCATAACCGTCAAAACCTTTTTCATCCGGCTCTATAATATTACGGTAAGCCACATGAATAACACCGTTAGAATCAACAAAAATTTCTGTTCGGCAACACTCACAAGTAGAACCTGCAATGGGTTTTTGAATAACAAAACCATTTGTATCCTTTGTTTGACCGTAAAACAAACATTTGCCTTTGTGCTCAGGATCTAATTTTCGCCTATTGTCCAGCCATGACATTCCTAATTCCCCATTTTTTAACAGAGCTATATCATAAAAACTTAGACTGGTGGCTTTAGGGTCGGCAACTACCAAATGTTCGGGAGACCAAGTCTTTCCCGAGTCTTGAGAAATGGTATAATATAATTTACCTCCGAAACGTGACCTGTCATTTTTACTTTTTTTTCGGTATACCGCATACATAATGCCTCTGGCGTTCATACCAACTTTTGCCATGCTTTCGGCATGCATTTGTAAGCCTTTTGCCGGTGTAACCGTTCTGATTTTTCCAAACTTTTGTTTTTCAAGATTAAAAAAAACAAACTTCAACATATTTTTTTGCTTGTCATGATCATCTCTTTGGGTCCAATTTAAAATGATTTGTGTCCCCGTATTAAACAAAAAAGGCCCTTCGGCATTTAGATTTATGTCGCTAATAATTGTTGAAGCTTTCGATTGGCCGGCTTCCTGTTTTTTTTCATTTATCATATTTTCTTTCCGATCATTTTTACAACCGGACAGACTAATCAGAAAGAAAAACAAAAATATTACATGTTTTTTTATCATAATGTTTTATTTTTTTCCAAAGAGACCATCTCTCAAAAGAGTGCGTTATTTGTTATGCCAAACATAGTATGAAATCTCATGCTTGACAAACGGCAACTTATTGTTTCATATAATTTACGAAAAATACTTTTGATACCAAATAGATTTATAAACTGGTTCACAATATTTTATATGTCGTTTTGGCATGAGACAGCCTCTTTGGGTTTGATTATTATAACTGAACTTTCGCAAGTAATTGTTTGTTGTGATAATTAATTGATGCGTAATATAATACGATAAATTCCAAGCTTGTCATATTGAGTGTCCCGAATCGCTTCGCTCTCGGGACACTCGGATGTGACATTACTTGATTATCAATCATGCGAAAGTTCAGTTATAATTTAATACAAAATATCTTTGATTTACTATTTAAAATTATAAGAAAGTCCTATATTAAACGAACGTTTCTCACCCGGACGATAAGAGGTTCCCCACGCCGATTTGCTAGCCGAAGTTGCATACAGTGCATCGGTTAAATTTAAAACATTAAACCAAACTTTAAATTTGTCGAATTTTTTTCCCATTCTCAGATTAAAAATATCATATCCCTCATACTCTTGTGTATTGGCATCATCCATATAATAAGGATCTACGTGAAACCACTCCAAGCCTATGTAACTGTTTTTTAAAAAAGCAGGATGATATTTTAATTCGGAACTCATAACCAATTTTGGAGCGCCCGGCATCTCGTTACCCGAAAAATCTTTACCCTTGGGCGTATATACATCATAGGTATGCGAACTAACCGCACCGTTTAATTTTAAGGACAGTTCTTTGGTGGCAAAATACTGGAGACTAAATTCCAAACCTTGATGGGTAGTTTCAGCCACATTTTGATTGACTCTGTCGCCATTGTCCAATTTAACGGAAATAATTTCATTTTCAGCCTTTAATACATAGTAAGCTAAATCTAACACTAATTTGTTTTGAAACAAACTAATCCATGTGCCGGTTTCATAATTATCATAATACACAGGGTCTAAACCGGGGACTTTAACACCGCGATACAATTCGCCTACTTCCGGTGGACGAAAACCTTTGCTGTAATTGGCATAAAAACTCAAATCTTTATTAACTTTATAGACGGCACCGAATTTAGGTGTAAATGCATTAAAAGAATCTTTGGAGTCAGGCGCACCGGAATAAGCATCCGTTCCAAGATTGTTTTGATAATCATAATTAATGTTGTCATATCGTGCCGAAGCCAATAATTTAAATGACTTGCTGATTTTGTATTCGGCATTGGCATATAAACCAATATTTAATACATCTACATTATAATCGGTTTTGAGAGAATCGGTTTCTTGATAAGTATCATAAATGGCATCATCGGTTTTGTGCACCCTAATGTATTTGGCATAATAAGAATTAGGACTATAATCAACTGATACCCCTCCGGTTAAATTGAACTTGCCTGTTTTGTAATTATCTTGTAAAATGGTTCCGACACTATAAAAAGTATTATCATTAATTTCACCATGAGCCAAATTCGGATCACCGGTATGTGCCCAAGGTTTATAGTCGTCCTTAATACGATAGTGCGGATTTTGTTCCACATCGTTATAACGGGCAAAAACCGTTGCTTTTATTTGATTGGCATCGCTTGTGTTGCTAACCAGTTGTGTGTAATAACGCAGAGCCTTGACCTTACGATAAGTAAACCTGTATTGTGAAGTATAATCTTGTCCGTAGAAATACAGACTATCCAATCCTCCGGTCATATCTGTTTTATAGTCAATATAATTGATAGCGGTTTTAATATAAGTTTTGTCATTTAACTGATTATTCATTTTAATAAAAGCCGAAACCTTATCATAATCGGAATGTTCTCTATAACCGTCTCTACGACCACTGTAATCTATGGTTGCAATTACACCTGTTTTATTAAAACTACTCGAAGCTAAAGCTCCTATTTTTCTATACCCTACATCATTTCCCATTGCATATACATTGTAATTAGGTGTAGCCGTAGGTTCTTTGGTAATGAAATTGATAGCACCTCCAATAGCTCCACTTCCATACATAGCAGAATAGGGACCGCGTATGATTTCAATTTTTTTGAGTGCGGAATGATTGATTTCAATCAAAGCATTGTGATTAAAAACGCCTGTTGTTCTGATAGGAATACCATCTTCAAGATATAAGAATACACTTTTATAACTAATAGGTTGCCGAATAGACATAGAGTGCTGCTCATTGCCCAAATCAACCATCATAACACCCGGCGCTTTATTCAAAACTTCTTCAAGTGTAATAGGTTTTGTTTCCTCAAGTTCTTTGGCGGCAATCTGTGTAATGGATATAGGAACCCCTTTACGTTGTTGCCGTTCATTACCTGCAGTAATCACCACTTTTTCCAATTGATCGGCTTTAGGTTTTAAAGCCACAACAGCAGGCATCTCCAAAGCTTTGTAAGACACCTTTTCATAGCCCATAAAACTTATATGAATCATGGCATTTTTCGGCACATTATTAAGCTCGTAATAACCGGTTATATCGGTAACAGTTCCCTTATTATTATCTACATATACATTGACACCCATCAAACCTTCCTTTGTTTGACTGTCAATGACTTTCCCTTTTAAATCAATATTTTGAGCGATAATACTTTGAAATGTCAATAACATTCCTAAGATGATAAATATCTTTTTCATTTCTTTATTTTGTTTTATTTTTGTTTACTTGTCATTTTTTTGGCATAAAAAACCCTCTCTACTTAATAAAAGCAGGTTTATTGAACCCTTGGAGAGGTAAAGCAATACCGGATAATAATTTGAGCAATGAGAACACGTCCAATGCTTCTAACTCAAAAAAAACCGGTATTGCTTATTCCTAATTAACCAAAATCAAACTATTACTTTCTAATTATTGTTGATAAGTAAAGGTTGACTTGCTGCAACCATTGACTTCAAAATCTTTACTGGCTCCGGTAACCGGCGTACCTGCTTCAACTTTTTTGGCAGAAATAACCACAAAATATTCTGCACCGTCTTGCAAGTCGGTTACAGGACGCATCCAACCATTGCTACCATCCAAAGTAATGGTATGTGACAAATTGGTTTTATCTATCATAGGCACTTTATACAAAGGCTTTGCGTCTGCAATTTTTCCGGTATTAGGATCTTTTTCAACCAGTTTTACACAATAAAAGTCAGCTTGTGGCACATCATTCCAAGTAACTTCTATGGTTTGCGGATTGGCATTTTGATTATAAACGAGGTTAATACCGGGAATACTGGTATCTTCTCCTTCTAAAACATCGGTTACTGTTTTTTCATAACCATCACTGAATTTCAAAGTAAAGGTATAAGTTCCGGCCGGAGGAATAGTATTTCCGGCCATGCCCACGGCTGTAAGTTTTCCATCGCCTGCCCAAAAAGCATGCAAATCATAAACAGTTCCATCAGGACCTTTGACACTGCTGCCGTCAGCAACAACACCTTCTGCCCCTACAAAGAATATAGGCAAATATTTTTCTTGCCCCATCATCATCATTTTTTTGGTCAAAACATCGCCGTAAGCATCGTCATGAGTATTAACTATTTCATCATCATCATTACTACATGCAGTAAAATTGAATAATATTGCCATCATAAGCATGGCTGTAAATATTTTTTTTGTTTTCATATTTTTTATTTTTTTGGATTGGTTTTTTTAAAATTTATATTTTACAAAGACATTAAAGCTTCTGCCCGGCTCAAAAATCCGTCTACCGTTCAAATCGTCGGCATTGACAAAAGCAAAGTTCAAATGGTTGTAATAAGCCTCATTGGTAATGTTGGTCACTGCGCCGCCTATTGAAAGTCCCTTATAAGGTTTCCAGCCGGCACGCAAATCGACAGTGGTATGTCCCGGTGTTTCCGTTTCTAAGAAACTGGGAGCATAATCTGTTTGTGTTGCCACAAATTCGGCTCTTACATCTGCCCAATAAGCCGGTTTTTCATATTTCACCTCAAAATGAGCGTTGGGTGGTGCCACTTGTGCCAAAGGTTCGTCCAAAGTCGTATTGTAAGCTTTGGTAAAACTGACATCTGCTTTTATTGTCCAATAATCATTGATTAAATACTGTACATATGTATCAAAACCATACTGGTAAGCATTGACATTACGAAATACTTTGGGGGCTTTGGGAGCACTACCACAAGCTCCTTCACTGGAAATCAAGGCAGGTGTAAGAACAGGCGTGATATAATCTTGCAAGTAAGAATAAAAAATACTACCACCTGCTTGTAAACCTTTCCATTTTTTTTGAACGGAAAGTTCTACTTGATTATTAATCTCGGGTTTCAAATTGGGATTACCGATATATTCACGGCTATCACGTCCTACTATAAACCGGTAAATATAGCGCTCAATCATAGATGGCGTGCGAGTCCCGCGTCCATAAGCCAGTTGCATTTGGTAATTGTCCTTTTTGTATTTAACAGCAATATTACCACCTACGGTGATATCCGTTTTTTGACCGACTTTACCATAAATGGCAATAAATCCGGCAGCAGGATCACGAGCTTCCGACATCACATAATCAGTGCGCAAGCCGGCTGTTAAATAATAGGTGTCAGACAATTTACGATTGGCTTCTACAAAATAACCGAAATCATTGATATAAGCGTCTTGCCAAACTTTCAGTTTTTTGATAGTTGGCGGATCCAAAGGTACGCCGGTTGCAGGATTGTTATTCACTATAACCGTCTTGGTACCATCTCTTTGTATGACATCCGCATCTATACCGGTATAGACCAACCATTCTTTGCGAGGCGTCAAAGCAAATTCCAATTTACCACCCATGGTATTCGATGTTACCGGAGTTCTGGCATCAATGCCGGGATAATTGGGTCGTGGCGTATCCATATCAAAACCATTAGTCATCAAGTGGTCAACATAGGAATAATAAGATTTGAATTGCACGTATTTGATTTTGTCCGATACTTTTTTAATCTTATAATCCAAACCCAACAAATAACTGTCGTCTTTGGGCGAATCCATCATTAATCCGGCATGCTTGATATCACGTCCGAATTTTTGATGCCAATTGACCTGCAGACGTTGATCGGTTGTGGGATTATAGCCTAATTTTATTGAGTAACTATCCGTTTTAAATCCGGAAGGCACTACATAATCCGCCCCATCGGTATAGTCACCAAAATCACGATGTTCGCCATCTACACTCATATCAAACTTTTTGGTGGCATACAACAGGTCTGCGCGTAAAACCAAATTGTTACCATTGGTTTCATAACCGGATTGTAAAGTGCCGTGTAATCCGTAATTATCGGGGGTAGGCTCACGGGTTACCATATTGATAACTCCACCGAAAACCTGACCGAAACGCACGGTAAAGGGGCCTTTGACCACTTCTATTTTTCGCACCGATTCGGGTATGACATGGGCCGTAATCGGATCCATACGGTTGGGACAAGCATTAACCATTTTGCTACCGCCGTCATACTTAATATTTAATTCCTCATACTTAAAGGAACGCAAAGAAGGCTCCATGGCTGAAGCACTGCGCTTTTGAATATTGAATCCGGGGATGTCCTTAAACAAATCGGCTACGTTACGCGGCTGACTGCCTTTTTTAATGTCATCAACCACAACCACAGAATGTGTAATATCTTCCAAAGGATCGGCCTTGATAATTACTTCATCTAATTTTACAGGGCCTTTTTCCAAAAAGATTTTGACATGTCCTGAGGCGGAAACAATGAGCGTTTTATAACCCGGGGAAGAAATAACAATTTTGGCACCGGCTGGCACTTTGATTTCAAATTCGCCATCAATGCCGGTAGTGGTTTTAATGTTGGTGTTTTGCACCATAACAACTGCACCGGCAATAGGCAGTTTATCGGTTTTGTCATATACTTCACCCGTTATACTTTTGTTTTGGCCATAAATCATGCCTGTAAACAAAAGTAACAATAAGAATATTTTTTTCATTTTTTTGTCCTTTTATTTATTATTAAAATTTTGACAAAATCATCCTACAAAGGAAAAAATTGTAAATTTTACAATATATAGTCAATTCAAACAGGCAAATAGCTTATTACTTAAAATCAATTGTTTTTTAAGCGGTTACCAAAATATTGAATGACTTATGAATATTGTAAATGCTAAATAAATAAAATGACAGGAGGCGGTTTGATTAAAGAGGGAAGAAAACCTTTAAAAGTTTTTTGAGTCAGAAAAACATTTTGCACTTCTGCAAATTGACAAATTTGATAATATTTTTTGTGCATTCCCAAACGGTAATAATCCGTATACTCTTTGAGTTTTAAAGTAGGAATCGTATTTTTTTTCTTACCGGGATTATCATCTCCCAATACCTTTTTAATTTCTTTTTTCAGATGACATTTACCGTTACAATGCATTTCCGGTTTGTCTTTATTGACGCAAAGATCTTCGGAAATATGCTTGTAATTAATCACATAATCCACCATAGGTATAGCCGGACTGACTATAACTAACAAGTATAATACTATTAATATGTATGAAACAAATTGCTTCAAAAAAATAATTTTAGTTATCAATCCTAAATAGATTGATGTAGTTTAAGTTAAACAACATGATTCACTAAACTAAAGGTTTATGAATTGTTACTGTAAAACTTTCATAATTTAAACAGCTTTGTTAAAAAGGGACTTGTAACAACATCCAAAGTTGTATTATGAGAGATATGAATCCCGTCAAAAGAATTAAAGCTAAAATTTTTTATTGTAATGCGATTACAAATCCCCCTTAAATTGGTTGTGTAAGGATAAAGATAGCTCCTAAAAAAACACATACCTGATTTTGTTAGCTAATAACAAGTAGTATAGCTATGAAACTTGCGGAGGACGAAATAGTTCTTCAATATGAGAACTGGTAGGTGGTTGGATTATGAAATCTGAAATTTTTTCAAAATTTTGAGTAGGACACTCATAGACCGGAGTGTTGGGTTGATATAAAGTTTTTACAAAAACCGAAATGGAAACAACCGGTAATTTTGGCACTTGTTTTTTTTGATCTTTACAAACGCGCTTTAACAAGGCCTTGAGGTAAGCATCTTGCACCGGTGGTTTGACAGTATCTTCATTGTAACACTCACAAGCACATTGTTCTTCCAAACCGGTTAATTCAACCGATTGGGTTTGAACCGAAAAATAGTATTGCACAAACGGCACTGCCGGCTGTAACATAGCCGTGATAAATGCCATTAACAATAATATGGTGTATATTTTATTTTTCAATTCAGGTAAATTATGTTACAAAGATAATAAAAATCAAATATAATACAAATTTGTATTTTTTTATTTTGTAAAACTAAAACCAATGATTCTTAACTGTATTATAATCTACATAGTAAGTCATTTTTAGAATAAAGGTGTGCTTTAAAGCTTGCTGCAACAGATTGTCAATGTTTTCGTCGAAATCCAATTTGGCCAATTGGTCATAATTGGTTAAGGTATTTCTATAAAGCAAGGTTAAATTGCTGCCGGGGGCAAATTCCCATGAATAGCCTGCGTCCATATTCCACACACTATAATTGATGTCTTTATTTTGATTATATGTATTGGTTAATGTCAAACTGCCATCGTTGTTTAATATATAAAAGTCATTATAATAAACCGGTGCCCAATAATATCGCAAATTAAGATTAACCGCCGACTTGGTGTTAAAATAAAAGTTTGCTCCCAAGCTGTTTGTAAAGGTTTTTTGTTCGCGGTTGCCAAAAATAATTTGGTCATTAAATATATCAACAAAACCTTTACCGTTATTCATTTGGCTATACTTAAACAGGTATTTTATTTGAAAACGATTGCTCAGCCTTAATCTGGGAGCATAAGTTATGCTGTAAAAATTTTGCGGATCATTAAATTTGGTAAACAGAGCCACTTTTACATCAAAAGCAAATCTCTTACGGTAATCTGTCGATATAAAATACCAACCGCCACCATGAGCTTTGTCTAAATAATACCGTCCCGGGACTCTGGGTTCATAATAGTCATAAGCATCGGTGACATAAGCCAGACCAAACCCGTAACTGAAATATTTTTTATTAGTCGCAAACACATTAATCTCATAATCGTTTTGCACCTTTTGCAAATGCTCATACCGGTGATCAAAGCCGGCTTCAAAACTAATACGCAACACATTAAAATGTTTGGTAGGCTTTAGAATGCCATATCTGTAACTTATATCAAAATTAGCATAATTATTTCGCCGGTTAAAACCCATGTCATTACTGTCAAAACCGGTATCTTGAGCTCTTATTAGCGCCGAAAACCTATGCTCTTTAATTCTTTTTTTGGCTTTTAAATAATATCTAAAACCGTGATTATAGGTTTCGTTTTCATTAACCAAACTCATGGCCGTGCTAGCTATTACATTTAAAGTGTTTTGTTGTCCGTATAAATTTAATGACAAACCGGTAACATTGGCATCTCTAAAGCTACCTTGTCTGATAACATTGGTATTGACCAAACTCGCGGAAGAATTGCCTTTGAAATTATAATCCAACACAAAAATATTATAATTGGCATAAGGCTCGGTAATTATTTGCCTTTCGGCACCTGTTTCGGTGTTTTTAACAGTTGCTTCGGTTTGATTGGTAATGGCGTTAAAAAAACCGATACCCAATCCGTTTTTGCTACGCCCCGAAATTTTTAATGCATTGATTAATTTTACCTTTGCGGGATTTTCAACAATTTCTTCCTTATTTCCAAGTTCATCATATATGCTATAATATCCGGTTGGTCTCCCTCCTATTCGTCTGGAATAAAACAAATGTCCTTTGTTAAATAAATCAAAACCTTCGGTAAAAAATTGTCTTTTCTCTTTATAATATTGTTCAAATGGCCCTAAATTTAATTCCAATTCGTCGTAAGGTGTATCGCTAAAATCGGGGATAAGAGTTGCGTCCAGGGTATAACTGTCGCTTAATCCGTATTTCAAATCCATACCAAAACCAAAGTTGGTGGTATTATCTCCCTCAAAACGTGTATGAACTACAGAAGTATAAGGATATAAGCTCAAACGCACCGGAGGTTTTAAATTTTTTAAGTGGGTTAATTTGCCTAAAAACTGAACAATATCGCCGGTTTTGGTTTTATCAATATAAGTCCAAGAATAATCTTCTCTTAATCTGTCAATATGTCTAATAAATCCTATTGACCAGGTTTGATCGATATCATTTTGAAATCGCAAAGCCGAATAAGGAATGGACATTTCTACTACCCAACCATTGTCTGTTACAGAGGTCTTTGATTTCCAAACAGCGTTCCAAGACACATCATTACTGTCCGGCCGGTTACTGTCCATTTGCGAACCGGATGCATATACGCGAAACAAATAACTGTTTTTAGGAGTGGAAAACGGATTGATAATAACCGAAAAAAAATCAGATTGTATAAATTGATCCCGCAAGCCGAAAATCAAAGGAATTTTGTCAGGCTCCGGATCTTTCATAACAGCCAAAACATATAGTGCGGCATCGTCATATACAACCTTTACGCGTGTATCAAAAGATTTGGGTAAAGGATTGCCATCGCCGGGTTTAAACATATAAAATCCTGTGGCTTCATGAGCTGTTTTCCATTGTGTGTCATTAGGATTACCATCTATTTTCGGCGCTTGTTGCACGCGCACCGCCTCTATGGTTTTTATACCGGTCAACTGGGCATTTCCCCATTGAAAAAGACCTAAAAAAACAAATGGCAAATAACTCAAAAATTTCGTTGGTATATTCATAGACAGTGATTACTTGTTTAACTTCTTTACAAAGATTATAAGATTCGCGATGATTTTTATTGCCTTTAAGAAAAGTTTATGATTTTATACCAAAACAACAAACAACTATCATTAAAGTTTTTTAATCATTCTAAAATGTGGAATACCCACTTCGGTAAATTCATCCGAATCAATTTCATAACCCATTTTAAGATAAAAACCGATTGCGGTCTTGCGGGCATGCAGTTCTACCTGTTTATATGATTTGTTTCTTAATAACTCTTCTACTTTGCTTATTATTTTTTTACCAAGACCACGACCTTGCCAAGATTGCTCTACTGCCATTTGTCTAAGCTTCACGGTATCACAACCAAGAGGCCTTGCCTGCACGCATGCAACAGGATTGCCCGCAACAATCAAACTGTATATTAATTCATTGCTATCTGTTTCCAAATCTTTTTTTTGAAACTTTAATCCTAAAGGCAAACGTAACACCCGCTCTCTTAAATCGACCACTTTATAATACAAATCCGATTGAAAATCAACCGTTTTAAACTCATACATAAGGTTTGATATTTGGAACTCAAATATAAGATTTTCTTGCTTATAAAAAGCATTTATACCCAAACAACCCGTATCAGACGCATACTTTAAAGTATGTATAAATTGCATTATAGAATATGTCAATTGAGGCTGTCTCAAAAGGTGAAATTTTCTGTCATTTCGAACGAATGTGAAAAATCTTCTTCTTGACAATCAACAACTTAACAATTAACATTTTTTTGTCAATGTATTATAAAAGACTCTTTTGAGACAGCCTCATGCGACATTGCTTTAACAATATAATGCTAAAGTATGCGTTGCCCTGAACACTGGCATACTTATTGAATATGCTTTTGTAAAAAATATATATCTTTGCAAAACTATGTTAGTAGAAGTTTTTAAATCAAAAATTCACCGTGTTAAAGTTACCGGCGCCGAGCTTAACTATATCGGTAGCATTACCATTGATGCCGATTTGGTTGAAGCTGCCAATATGATTGAAGGCGAAAAAGTTCAAATTGTAAACGTTAATAATGGTGAGCGAATAGAAACTTATATCATAAAGGGCAAACGTGGCAGTGGTGAAATCACCCTAAACGGACCGGCAGCTCGACGGGTACAAAAAGGTGATGTTATTATTATCATTACTTATACTTGGATGGAAATGGAAGAAGCTAAAAAGTTTAAACCTACCGTTATTTTTCCCGACACTAAAACCAACTTATTAAAATAATTGAAAAAGGCACTTAAAATCATATTACCCCTTCTCATTGGTGCCGTCATATTATATTACTATTTGTCGGGGTTTACACCGGAACAATTACATGCTATCTTTCAAACCATTAAAAATGCCGATTTTAAATGGCTTCTTGTTTCACTACTATTAGGGTTGTTAAGCCATATCATCAGAGCTTACCGTTGGAATTATCTTTTGGAAACCCTCAATTATCACCCCAAGAAAATGAATTTGGTTTTGACCGTAGGTTTAAGTTACTTATTAAATTTGGCTGTCCCGCGTGCCGGTGAAGTGGGACGTGCCGCTACATTGGCCAAATACGAAAAAGACATCCGTTTTGAAAAAGCTTTCGGCACTATTGTAGCGGAGCGCATGGCCGATATTGTTTTCTTACTTCTTTTTATGCTATTGGCACTTTTTCTTCAATTTGATCTGATTTACGAATTAATACAACCCAAATTGCCTAAAAACCCTTATATATTGGGAGGTGAGATATTGTTTATATTAGTAGTTTTTTATGCATTGCTTCGTTGGGCAGAAAAATCTGATAATGCACTGATAAATAAAATACGCTTGTTTTTTAAGGGATTATTACAAGGAATGAACAGCATTTTAACTATGCCCCACAAATGGTGGTTTATCATACAAACCACCTTAATTTGGTTGCTCTATGTGGCCATGTTTTGGGTAGTATTATGGGCTTTTCCCGAGACAAAAGATTTAGGACTTGACGGTGTCTTGGTTGCTTTTATTGCCGGCAGCATCGCCATGGTCATATCTAATGGCGGTTTTGGTGTTTACCCTGTCTTTGTGGCAGAAGCTTTACTAATTTACGGCATTTCCAAAGAAATTGGCACTGCTTTTGGGTTGCTAATGTGGACCACTCAAACCTTATTGGTCATCTTATTCGGACTGATTTGCATGACTCTCCTGCCTATATACAACAAAGCGTAATTTATCTTAATCAAACGAAATACCTTTTTAAAGAAATCAAATGCTTAATTAGTTGATTATACGATTATTACATTTGAAAGCCGGACTATATTTGTGCTATAATCTTAAAAATTTATAGTATGAAAACAAAATTATTTTTATTATCCGGAATGATATTTTCCTTTTTTAGCCTGTTTGCTCAAATAAGTCAAACACCTGAAGAATTACGAGAAAGAATCGACCGTTTCAAAGACTTTACCAAAAGTTTGCAAAGACAACAACTGACCAATTATGAGCGTCTGGATAGTGTTGTTACCGATGTTTATGATCAATCGACTAATAGTTTTATTCTTAATAATATGAATGTATATTTATATGATGCCGATAATTATAATACATCTGACGACTACCGCAATTGGGATGCCACCAATAATATCATGCAGGTTTTATCAACCAATATATATGATTATAACACCAATGGTTTTATCAGCTCCATATCTTCTTTTTATATCAATTCGGGGCAAATGACCCCCAGTTATAAATTGGATTTTGTCTACAATACACAAAATCAAATTACTGAACAAATCAATTATAATTGGGATAACACAAATAATATCTGGACTTTTGCTTCTAAAGAAACCTATGATTATACAAATGCAACCGCACTACCAACGGTTATTTCCACCTATAATTGGGATCAGACAAATAATGTTTGGATAAATAATATGAGAGGCACCGTGGTATATGACGCCAATATGGATATGCAAAGCATGCAAACGGATATTTGGGATAGTGCCAATAATGTATGGAACAATATGACACTGACAAGTCGAACTTATGCAGCACCTCATAAATTGCAAGAAGAAATTCAACAAAACTGGGATGCAACCAATACCGTCTGGCAAAATAATTATAAAAAAAGCTACACTTATACACCTAATGGCTCCGGAGAAGACATCTTTCATTTGTCACAATTGTGGGATTCAGGGAGTAATACCTGGGCAGATACATCTAAAAGTTTGGCCACCGTTACCGCTAACAATGAAATTACACATGTTGAATATTATTATATGGATGCCAATACCAATAATTGGGCAGGAACCGTAAAAAGGGATTTTATTTATAACGGTGCGCAAGTTTCCGTAGAAAGGACTAACTGGGACGGAGCCAATTCGGCTTGGTTTTCGGATGCAACCTATAAACAAATATACCAATATGATATGAATTTTGGCACAAGTGATTTAATTATACCCAATGCTTTTAATACCAATTCGGTTTACAGCAACATTTACCCTAATACAATACCCAATTTTGATACTTTTAGAAACAAAATTTTGGACATTACCACATACAACCGTCCCACACCAACCGACACATGGTCATTAACTGCCAAACAGTTTTTTAAATATTCATCTCAAACCTCTGCTATCACACAAGCAGATATTATTGACGCTAAAGTATTTCCCAATCCGTTTACAAATCAAATCCGTTTTGAATCGGAAGCTCCTGATTTTGATGTTAAAATATCTGACATCAACGGCAAGCAACTCTATCAAAGTCGCCTCCATTTTGGAGATATAATTGATTTGTCATTCTTACCAAAAGGAATATATTTATATCATTTGCAAGCCGGCGACAAATTCAACAACGGTAAATTAATTAAGAATTGATACTTTCTGTTTGTTAACCTGAAAAAGTCCTTGGCTTAAAAAATGTGCCAAGGACTTTTTTTAACATATTTTTATAGCAATATCATATAAGCTAATAGATGTTTTTGTAAATTTGTAAGCAATAGAAATGTTATTAACATGAGATATAATTATAAAAAAACCGACATCGATTATAGAGACCGCGGTGAGGGTAAAACGGTTGTCTTAATTCACGGATTTTTAGAAAATCAAGATATGTGGAATGATGTGGTGCAAAATCTTAAAGAAGATCACCGTGTTATTACCTTAGACTTATTAGGCCATGGTAAAAGTGACGGTCTATGTGACATTCATACCATGGAACAGCAAGCCATGCTGGTTAAAAATTTATTAGACCGTGAAAAAATTATGAAAGCCACTGTTATAGGCCACAGTATGGGAGGGTATATCAGTTTGGCCTTTGCTGAAATGTTTCCCGAAAAACTGGCAGGACTTGGGCTTCTTAACTCACATCCTTTTGCCGATAATGATGAAAAACAAGAAGCTCGTGAACGTGCTATTAAAACCGTTAAACGCAATTATGAAGCTTATGTCAAAGCTGCCATTCCCAGTTTTTTTGCACCGGATAACCGTGAAAAATATAAAACAATCATTGAAAAGTTAGTAGGAGAAGCTTTAAAAATGTCCCCTGACAATATCATTGCAGCCCTTAAAGGAATGAAACTGCGCAAAGACCGGTCGGAACTGTTTTGCAGTAGACAAAATTATCCCAAATTATGGATTATCGGCAAAAAAGATCCCTTGATAGATTTAGAAAAAATACGCGAATTGGCCATGCATTGTAAAGGCACCGATTATATTGAACTTAGTGAAGGGCATATGTCTTATATAGAAAATCAAAAAGAAATGCCCTCGGTTATCAAACGGTTTTTACAACGTAATGATCTTTGATAATCAATACCGATTTCAATTTAAACTTTTTTAAACATTCAAAAAAAAGCTGCCCTTCCGGAGCAGCTTTTTTAGGTCAGCGTAGATTAAATTATTTCTTTTTTAATTGTGCTTTGGCTTTTTCTTGATATTGTATGGCCGAATCACGGGCGGCTTTACTAATTTTATCCATTAATACATATATCGTATTTAGTGAATGAACGTTAGAAGTCTGCGCAACACGTTTGGCCATCTCCCAATCGGCTTGAATAGATTTTAAAGATTTTGAAATGGCAATAGTATTTTCACCGGAAAAGAATGTTTTGTCCAGATCTTTTTGAAAATCACGACGGCATTGATCAATTTCATGCCGAATTTGTGCATCTTTAATACCGGCCACTTCCAAACCGTATAAAAAAGCCAATTGCTGCGACAACAATTCCATATTGGTAGCAGCCTCTTGATATTTTAAAGTCTTAATTGAGTTATCTTTACCAATAGTGGTAATCAATTGGTTAGATGCTTGCAAAAAAGTTTTGAGTTTATCCAGCAATCCCTTCATTTTATTTTTGGAAGGTTTTTGCAAGGCCAAGACACGCAAATTTTTCCATTGATGTGCCACCTTGTTAACCTGATCTTTGATTTCGGGGTGTTCCTTGGCATACATTTCCAATCTTAAAAGGCTGAACTCTCCATTAGATAAATTTTCATCATTTTCTTTAGATACATAATTTACCTTTAAACCTCTATATAAATAGTCTTTAACGATTTTAACGGCAGAAGTACGAACATCCAGAGCGCTTTGCATGGCATCACTCACATCAAGCATTTCATCATATTGCGCCTTTGATGTGTACCCTACAAACATTAAAGCAATAAAATAGACAATTTTTTTCATACAAAATTATTTTATGGTTTTAATAATAATTCCCAACAACTTAAAGGCTTTTTTGGTATACGCATTATCATAGGCATGCATCATCTTGGGATTATATTTTTCTTTATGAACCAGTTGTAAAATAGACTCTTGAGTTGTTTTTAAATCGGCTAATAAAGGTTTAATATCTTTGGCTATAGGTTTAAATTTTCCGAGTTTTTTTAAATTCTTATGCAGTGCTCCTTTATCTATTTCAAAACGGTCAAAAGCATCGGGCAAATTTAAACCGTATTTTAATACGTAAGCAGCAGCAATTTTGTCTATGGTAGAACCGTTGGATACAACCAAATGAGCCATATTAATACTTTTTTTGTTAGCCGAAGCCGCCGGATGTTTTTCTAAAATAACTTTATTTAATTCTTTTAAATATTTTTCCAACTTACGGGTTTTTAGTATCAACGACTTATAATTCTCTTTATCATAATCTGTTATTTTAAGCCGGTAAATATTCCACAGGTTTTGTAATTTTAAAAAATCGTCTTTTACCTTACGATCATAAGGCAAATGCAAAATAATATAGGATAGATTATCATCAAACTTGGCCAAACTGCGATCCATATCTATCATACTCTTCTTTTTAAAGGTATTGGTTTTAATAAACACAAAGTTTTTTATAAACCGGTTTGAAAGCAATTCGTTTTCATATAATTTTTGCGTAAGCACATCTAACGGATTGTCTGATATTTGCGCCTTGCCTTGCAAACTAAAAAAAGAAAGCAATAAAAAAAGGTATAAGTGTTTCATAAAAAAAGTTTTTTTAATAGTTTAAAAATCTTTCAATAGATTTTGAATATAAGCATCTTTGATATTCTTTAATTTAAAATCAATAGCCATTACCAAACTGAATACCGTTTTCGGATTTTTAGAATTTTCATCTAACAGATTGGCTCTTAAAAAATTCCAATCAATAATAACATCGGCAAACTGTTTTCCGGCCACCGGATCATTTAAAAAGATATTACTTTTTTCTTTGATAAATTGATTGACACTGGCTATGTTTTTTTGATATTCGTGCATAAAGCTTTTACTCAATCCCAAAACATTGGCATAATAACTCAAGTTAATCTTTTGAATGGATTTTCTTAAGTTTTGAATATCATCATAATTTTGCAGATTCTCTGACGGCAAAGTGTAAACTTCCCGCATTTTAGTCACCATGTCGGAAATTAACCGGTCAAAAGTATTGACTTCAAAAAACAGATTGGTAAATTCTTGTGGTGTCAAATTTTGTGTCAGCTTGTTGTTAAGTTTAAACCAAACTTCTTTGAGTTTGCTCAATTTATCGACAATTTGCGGATTGTCTTCATTTAAATCTATGTTACTCAAGTTTTCAGAAATCATGGCCATGGCATAATCCAATTCTTTGGCAGCTTGTTCTTTTTTGAGATTATAAATAAGATAAAGCTTGTCTTTGGCTACCATTTGGGTATAAACTTCCATGTCCTTAGCATAGTCATATAAAGCTATTTTCGGTATATCATCATCAAATTGAGCCGTTCCTGTCAAAGGAAGCAATAAACTTAAAACAATTAAATAAAATTTATTCATGCTATTATTTGTGTTTTTATTTTTGCAAAGTTACTTATTTTTACCATATATTTATAACTCTAAAATAAATATCTCTTGCAATCGATACAAAAAATAACAAAGACCTTGCCAAACAGCCCCGGCGTATATCAATTTATTGACAAACAAGGTGTTATAATTTATGTCGGCAAAGCCAAAAATCTAAAAAAAAGGGTCGGTTCCTATTTTTCTAAAAACCAAACCGGCAAAACCAAAGTATTGGTTGGTAAAATCAACGACATCAAGCATATAGTCGTTGAAACGGAAACAGATGCTTTACTTTTAGAAAACACATTGATAAAAAAACACCAACCACGTTACAATGTATTGCTAAAAGACGACAAAACCTATCCGTGGATTTGCATTAAAAAAGAGGCTTTTCCCAGGGTGTTTTTAACCCGAAATGTTATTAAAGACGGATCGGAATATTATGGGCCTTACCCTTCGGTCAAAACCGCTCGAACACTTTTGGATTTGATTCATCAACTCTACCCTATTCGCAGTTGCAAACTCAACTTAAGTCCTAAAAATATACAAAGTGGCAAATTTGAAGTTTGTCTGGATTACCATATCGGATTGTGTAAAGCGCCATGTGTCGGTTATCAATCAGAGGATGACTATCTGAAAAGCATCAAACAAATCAGAAATATTATCAAAGGCAATTTTAAAGAAGCCCTCCGTTTTTTTGAAAGGGAAATGAAAAAATTTGCCGAAAAACTGGAGTTTGAAAAAGCACAAGAAATTAAAGAAAAACTGGAATCTCTGGCCAATTATCAAGCCCGGTCCACCGTAGTTAATCCAAGTATTAATAATGTAGAGGTCTATTCTATAGTTTCGGACGCCACAACAGCTTATATCAACTTTTTGCAAATAGGACATGGTGCCATTATAAGATCGCATACCATTGAAATGAAAAAGAAACTGGAAGAAACCGACAAAGAGCTCCTCGAATTGGCTATTGTAGAAATACGGCAACGTTTTGACTTAAACACCAAAGAAATATACCTGCCTTTTGAAATTGACATATTAAACGACATCAAAAAAACCATTCCCAAAATAGGCGATAAAAAACGAATATTGGAATTGTCACGCCGAAACGCCGTCTATTACCGGTTAGAAAAACTCAAACAAATGCAACTCACCGACCCCGACAAACATGTCAACAGGTTGATGAAACAAATGCAACAAGATTTACGACTGCCCGCTGAACCTCGCCATATTGAATGTTTTGACAACTCCAACATACAAGGAACCAATCCGGTAGCAGCTTGTGTGGTTTTTAAAAACGGTAAACCGGCCAAAAAAGAATACCGGCATTTTAATATCAAAACCGTAGTAGGGCCTGATGATTTTGCCTCTATGGCCGAAGTAATTGAACGTCGCTACAAACGCCTGTTGAACGAACAAAAAGAATTGCCGCAACTCATTATTGTGGACGGCGGTAAAGGACAATTGTCTTCTGCCGTAAAAAGCTTAAAAAAATTAGGTCTGTATGGCAAAATATCCATTATAGGCATTGCCAAACGACTCGAAGAAATATATTACCCCAACGATCCGGTGCCGCTATATCTCGATAAAAAATCCGAAACATTGCGTATTATCCAAAAAGCCCGTGACGAAGCCCATCGCTTTGGTATAACTTTTCACCGTAAAAAAAGAAGAAACAGCACCTTGCAATCCGAGTTGGAGCTAATCCCCGGCATCGGTCCCAAAACCGTGTTAGAACTTTTGAAACATTTTAAATCGGTGCAAAGAATTAAAAACACGCCCGAAAACCAATTAGCCGAAATCATAGGAAAACATAAAGCCGGTATCATCCTGAAGTGGTTCAATCCGGAAGAAAAAAGCTCTGAAAAGTAAATTATTACCCGGGAATATTTGTATCTTTGTGTCGTTACAATTTGCAAATTTTAAAATAATAATTATGCTCTCAAAAAAAGTAGAAAAAGCTCTGAATGAACAAATTAACGCTGAATTTTTTTCGGCCTATTTATATCTGTCTATGTCTGCTTACCTCAACGACATCAGCCTGATTGGTTTTGCCAACTGGATGCGTGCCCAATACGAAGAGGAAAAATTTCACGCCATGAAAATGTATGATTACGTATTGGAACGCGGCGGTAAGGTTAAACTCAAAGCTATTGAAACACCCAAACATAAGTGGAAAGATATCATAGATGTATTTGAAGATGTTTTGAATCATGAACAACATGTTACTAAACTAATCAATGATTTGGTCAGTTTATCAATAGACGAAAAAGACCATGCTACGGTTCATTTCTTACAATGGTTTGTCGACGAACAAGTTGAGGAAGAATCAACAGTTTCTGACATGCTGGCACAATTAAAACTGGTTGGTGGCAACGGCAGCGGTTTATTTATGCTTGACAGAGAAGCCGCCCAACGCCAATTTAGCGAACCTGCACAATAAATTTCTATGCAAAAAATAATGGTTTTCCGGTTTTCGGCTATGGGCGATGTTGCCATGACGGTGCCCGTAATAAAAACCTTGCTTGACCAACATCCCGATGTGGAAATAATCATGGTATCCCGCCCCTTTTTTCAACCGATTTTTGAAAACCTGTCGCGTGTCAAATTTTTAGGCGTAAACTTAAATAAAGATTACAAAGGCTTGTCCGGATTATTTAAACTTTTCAACTTTCTTCGTCAAGAAAAACCGGATGCCATTGCAGATTTGCACGATGTCTTACGCACCAAAGTGATTCGCAACTTGTTTAGGTTGTCCGGATATAAAATTGCTGTTATTGATAAAGGTCGAAAAGAAAAAAAAGCCTTAACACGTCCCAAAAATAAAGTGTTTAAAGCCTTAAAAACAACACATGAACGCTATGCAGATGTATTTAGAACTTTGGGGTTGACAGTTAATTTGCAAAAATTTAAACCCCTACCAATTAATATCCCTTCGTCTGTGTCATTGTTTTTGCAAAATTTTGAAGGACAAAAAATAATAGGAATTGCTCCTTTTGCCGCTCATAAAGGCAAACAATATCCTTTGGATAAAATAACAAGTGTCATCCATTTGATTTTAAAAGAAAGTCTTGATACCAATATAGTTTTACTCGGAAGTCCGGCTGAAAAAAAGAGTCTGGACGTTTTGGAGGCCATAGACCGGAACCGCGTGGTCAATATAGCCGGTATCTTTAGCTTTAGCGAAGAATTGGCATTGATCAGCAAACTAAACGCAATGTTCAGTATGGATTCGGGCAATGCGCATTTGGCTGCCTTATACGGAGTGCCGGTGGTCAATGTTTGGGGGGCTACACATCCGCATGCCGGATTTGCACCATTTGGACAAAACAAAAAATGGCAACTTATAGCAGACCGGATAAAATATCCGCAATTACCGACTTCTGTTTACGGCAATAAAACCTTTGAAGGATTTGATAATATTTGGGAAAGTATTGCTCCAGAAAAAGTGGCAAAAACCCTCTTAAATATCTTATAAGGTTTTCATCAAGTTCAAAAAATCTTTACGTTTGGACTTTGATAGTGGCACTGTTGTTTTATTTAAAAGTTCAACATAACCCTCGTTGATATAACCGGTAACATATTTCAAATTGATTATGTGTGATCGGTGTGCCTGAAAAAAACTTTTGTCTTTTAATATCTCTATAAATTTTCCCAAGTTATACGAACTCAAATATTCTTTATCATCTTTACAAATTATTTTGGTATATCCGTCCGAGCCTTCCAATCGAACCAAACTCTCTAATTTGACAAAAATGAAACCTTCTTGTGTCGGGATAGAAATGGTATTACTCTTCTGGGTTAATAAATCCAATAATATCTTATTATTTTTCTTGGCAACCTTTAATTGAATATTATTAAGAGCCTTTTTTACAGCCTCGACCAATGCCTCCTCATCAATAGGTTTTACAATATAACCGATAGCCGAATGCCGTATGGCTTGTATGGCATAACTGTCATAAGCCGTTACAAAAATGACTTCAAACTCCGGATTATCAAATTGCGAAAGCACATCAAAACCACTCATATTGGGCATGGCAATATCTAAAAAAACCAAATCCGGTCTTTTGGTTTTTATGGCTTCAACTGCTTTTTCGGGCTCTTGATAAGTCGCTAAAATATCAATATCCGGAAAATTTTTAACTAACTTTTTTTCAAGCATTTTTAAAGCTTTGGCTTCATCGTCAAGGAGGATACTTGTAATCATAATTTGGAAATTTTTAAAGTGACTATTGTATTAAATTTTGCATCGGAAGCGGTTAAATCTTCAATTAGATATATAATTTGCCATTGCCCTGATTTATTCAAAAGTTTAATGCGATCTTGTAATATTTGTGTGGATCTGGATTGGTGTTTTTTTAAAGATTTTTCATTGATTTCTTTAGATCTCTTTACACCTACACCATCATCCATTATTTTTACTTCAAAAGTATTGGTATTCAATTTTTTAAAAAACAAGCAAATAGTGCCTTTGCCGTTTTTATGAAAAATACCGTGATTAACTGCATTTTCAACAATGGGTTGTAACAACAAGGTAGGTATTTCAACTTGCTCTAAATCCAAATCCGGATCAATATCAAAACAATAATTAAAATCATCGCCAAAACGCATTTTTTCTAAATTTAAATAAGACTTTAACAGTGCTATTTCTTGTTTTAATTTTATGGTCTTCTTTCGAGAAAATTCAAATATCATACGAATCAATCTTGAGAAACGAATAAGATAAGTTTCCGATTTATCAAAATTTTCATCATTGATATAATATAAAATGGCATTGAGCGAATTAAATACAAAGTGGGGATTCATTTGACTGCGCAAAGCATGCAGTTCAAACTCTGCCATTTGTTTTTCGGCCAATAATTTTTTACGTTGTTTTTGCAGTTCTTTTTTACGGGTATAATAGCCTATTAAAAATAAACCGGCAAGTCCGGTTACAACAAATGATAATTTAGCCCAAGATTTTTGCCACCAAAGAGGTTTTATTTTAAAATGATAGGCTTTAACCAATTCTTGCCGGTAAGGATTGGTTACCTTTATTTGAAAAATGTAATCATTAGGGGCCAAATTATTAAAATTAACACTTTTGGAATGCACCTCCACCCATTTATTTTGCAAAGGTGCCAGTTTAAAGAAATACCGGTTGTGCTCTTGTCCCGAATAATCTATCAACCCGAAATTAAACACCAATTTGTTGTCTTTTACAAAAGTTACTTCACGTAAGTCATCATTTATAGGTTGCTGATTATATGCTACCGATTTGAAATATATTTTTTGTATTGGAAATATTTCTTCCTGATTTAACGGCACTGATAATACGCCACTAAAATTTGAAGTGAACAATTGCCGGTTGTAGGTTAAAACATGATTGACATGGTCGGATATCAAACCGTCTGTCTTTCTTAAAATTTTTTCAAAATGCAGACTGTCTCCCGTATAGTTATAAGCCATCACGCCGTTATGCGTAGCTAACCAAAAACGCTTACCGTCAACATGAATATGATTGACGATTAAATCTTTGGTTTCGGACATAAAAATAAATTTGTTTTTTGAATTCCAAAGGTAAGCGCCGTATCCGTCTGTGCCTATAATAACCGAAGCACCCATTTTAGCCAATGATACTATGGGAATGTCCGGCTTTGCATCAATACTAACACAATGGACAGTGTCATTACTAATGGTAAATAAACCTACAGGTGTGCCGGCTATCAGACTATTTTTGCCTTCAATTAAAACATTAGAACCTACCACATGATATTTTTTGAGCAGCTTAAAATCTTTGTCATAAACTGACACAGCATCCATTTCGCGAACAGCATAACCACCATGATAATTTATAGCACCCTTGCCAAAACGAGGCAAACTGTCCAGTTTATCAAATCGCCGGCTATACATCTTTTTGTTGGCCAAAACCGTAAAATAATCGTCATCAAAATATAATAAATCGAAAAAATAATCTTGTGCTTTAAAAAAGGGATAAAACCGCTTTGAAATTGAATCAAATTTATATACACCTTCATTGACAACTCCGGCAAACAGTTGACCCTTAATTTCTTTAAGAAACTGAACGGGATGTTGTTTTAAATAGCTTTTTGAATCTAAACTGTTTTTAGGAAAAAAGTAAATGCCCTTGGCATAGGTCATTCCCCAAAAATTTCCCAATTTGTCTTTAAAAATAGTATTTAATTGCAGTTTTGAATCAAAAAGATGCTTGTCTTTTAATTGGTAATCGGCTCCTAATCGATACCACAAATTTTGTGTAGTTATCTGCACTTCATTTGGAGTTGCAATAACTCTGACAAAATGATGCCGGAATATGTCCGGAATTTTAATGAGGTAAGATTTTAACGTATTTAAGTTAAAAATATTGACACCTTTTTCATAATTTAAAACAAGCAAACTGTCATTAATTTGACCTATTAAACTGTTATTTAATATGGGGTTTTCAAAACCGGTTACCAAGTTGCCTTGTTTATTAAAAACCGAATAATGTATTCTTTTTTTTTGTTTAGAAGCAGATTTTTCTACTGCCTTGATATAAGCTATATTTGTATGTATAACATCAAATCGTATTAAAGTAGCGGTATCATCTCCCGTTATAAAATTTTGAACCTGCCAATAGTTATTTTTAAGCCTGTAATTTTTACCATAACTTTTAAAACCTACAATATTTCCACTTTTGACATGAGGCATCGGATAAAAAAAAGCACTATCTATAGCCCTAAAACTACGAATCTTGTTGTCTAAAACATATCCCAAACGATTGGAACGGGTAAAATACCATATTTTATTATCCGGTGTAATTTCAATATCCCAAATATCGTTACTGGGCAAGCCGTCTTTAATAGTGTAATTTTTAAAAAAGGCTCCGTCAAAACGTGAAAGACCTTTATCTGTAGCTATCCATATAAAACCTTTGTTGTCTTGCAATATTTTATAAATCCTGTTACCGGGCAATCCTTGTTCTATGGTAAAATGTTTATAAGCCTGGGCATTTAAACCCAAAGTCATTAACATCGTAAAAACATTTGCCAAAAAAAATTTCATCAGGATAAAGATTTCAAACACAAAAATATGTAGTATTTGTTACAAATATATGGTTTTATATTATTTCTTTATGATTTTATCATTTATAGTTTAATTAACTTTGATACTATGGTTACATCTGCACAATTATAACTTAAGCTTGTTGATGTAGAACATCTAATTGCACTTGTATATCTCCCGATATGGCATGGGTGACACCGTTAGCATCTACATAAGTGCCTGAAAAATGTATTTGACAATCTCATTTTTTTAAATATTTCAAGTATTTAAAAAGTAATAGTTCAATTTTTCAAATAAATAACCTTTTATTCAAACAAGCAGATTTGATTAATTCAAA
>Ga0256834_1000171_pt1 | contig 44952 bp, 35 predicted proteins | sample 4281140metaG_FD_190536 | JGI IMG/M metagenome (GOLD analysis project Ga0256834, IMG submission 190536) | Hydrothermal vent microbial communities from East Pacific Rise, Pacific Ocean - 4281-140 | ecosystem: Environmental > Aquatic > Marine > Hydrothermal vents | place: Pacific Ocean: East...
AAAATGTAAATAGTGCAAAATTGGTAGAGTTATACCAAAAACAATATAAGGATATCAGCTTAAATAAATTATTACCTGTTTCGATAAGACAAGCGTCAAAAACAAAACAATTGGCAGATAATTATTTGAAGCACAAAACCATAGATTATATCAACACTCGAATAAAGGATTTAATAAATTTTCTTGAAGAAAATCAACAAAAAGCCAAACCTTGGAAATATGCTTCCAAAAGAAAAATAGATGTAATATTACATTATTTGCACTACAAATTGCTCTATGATGTGTATATCAACCGGATTGATTTGGAAGAATATAATATGCCCGAAGATTATATCCGCCATAAATTTTTTAATATGAATACGTATGGCATTGCTCGTCAATATTTCAGATACTTTGGCAGGTATGAAAACAATACTATTGATGAAGTGGAACAAAAAGCAAAAGAATTTGTATCGAAAACAGCCGTGGAACAATTAAAAGAAGATTACAAGCATTTGTTTGATTATATAGCCCAAGGCATAAAATACAGCAAGAGCTTGGAAGATATCTTTCAATGGGTGGCGGATAGACAAATACGTGATTTAAAGGAAAATATTCATTCCTTTGATCAACATGATTTCTCTCATTGGATGAAAGTTTTTAAAATTAATGATATTTCTACACCGGAACATGTAGATAAACTTTTGGATAATTTTTATGTCCGAAGTTTTGCTTTGCCGGCTGACATTATTTCGTTGAAAAAAATATTTAAAGAAGAATGGCAACAATATAAAACCAAAAAAGAAGCGGAATTACAAGAAAGAAAAAAAACGGCTTCCAATTTGAAAGACAAGAGTTACACATTTAATTATACCGATTATGCTTTCATAAGAGATTACTTATCAAATATTGATCCACCTAATACGAATATAGATTACATTTTTAAGGTGATTTTAAACAACAAGAAGCAAAAACCCACCGTTTACCGGCACTTGCTCAAACTGAAAACAGAAGAATTGGTTATGTGGAACATTGCCAAAACCTATTGGAAAAAAGCTAATGGTAAAGACTATTTGGCTTCACAGCTAAAAGGGAATGAAAAAAGTAAATATTTTATGGATTATTGCTCTTTTAATAAGGTGTATAACCATGATTTAACCTATAAAATTACTATCGACGAAAAATTTTGGCATCAAAAGAATATTCATAAGTTTAGAGACAGTTATAATTTATTACCTGAAAACGATAAAACCATAAGTTTTACCATAAAAGTTCCGGCTCGCAAGTATGATAATAAACTTTTATCGGTAGAAACCGAATTGATAAAAGAATACGTGTTATGGCATCATTTGAAGACTTTGCTTGATACAGACAAGTTGCCTGAAAAATACAGGCATAAAGAATTTAGAGGCAGATTTTTCAATTTGAATAATTATGAAGATTTGATGAAAATGGTTCACAAAGAGTTGATACAATCCGTTACGGATATATTCCAAGTTTTGCGGGCTGAAAAACGCATTGTTGACAGCGATATAAATTATTTTATGCAGTTGTTGGAAAATAAATATAAAGATGTAAGTCCTATAACCGATTTTTATCTGACTATAACCGATAAAAAAGATAAGCCGTATGACAGTAAATTATTTGAAGAGATTTTGAAAAAAGCCAATGAAACAACCCGCGAAGCCATAAAAGATTATATGATTAACTATCGTAATTATGCTTTGCATTATCAATTACAAGATCCGGTAAGGAAAAAATGGATTTTAGATTTCCTAAATTTGATAAACGAAGGTATACTTGATGGTGAATTTTATACCAATACTTAAATGTTGGTGCAATTTAAATTGTTCATTGACATCACCGAAAAAATATCAAATGCACAATAAAGGCTTGAGACTTACAATATTTTTCATATAACAAACTGATTTTTAATAAATTATAAATAGATAGGGTTTAAGTAGCCTTATAATTGATAGGTCAGTAAAACTTTAACTGCATCAAGTACTTCATCTATTCTAGTTTAAGTAGCCTTATAATTGATAGGTCAGTAAAACTTCGAGTATTGTTTCCCCGGCTTTCGTTCCACTGTTTAAGTAGCCTTATAATTGATAGGTCAGTAAAACGTTAATTCTGCGTTAAAAATAAATTGTTTCATTTGTTTAAGTAGCCTTATAATTGATAGGTCAGTAAAACTGTCCAAGTAAGTTGTACACCTTAACAGAACTAGTTTAAGTAGCCTTATAATTGATAGGTCAGTAAAACTGTTTTCTTCGCCAGAGTCAGAAGAATTACCTCCGGTTTAAGTAGCCTTATAATTGATAGGTCAGTAAAACTGAGAATAATACCCCTGCAGTTGATCTCTTATAAGTTTAAGTAGCCTTATAATTGATAGGTCAGTAAAACCATATGTACCAGTGCGTATTCTGTTAAGTGCATTGTTTAAGTAGCCTTATAATTGATAGGTCAGTAAAATTGAAAAAATGAATAATTTTTTATAGAATACGGAGATATTATTGTATTTTTGCGCGATTTTTTTGTTCTAATTATTTGATAACCAATTAAATATCTATGTTGCGTTGTAGTAGCTCGATATTTGAAGGGTAAAAACAACTAATGACCGGTTACGGCTTGCAGATTTCAGTTGTAGTAGCTCGATATTTGAAGGGTAAAAACAACTAAACTGGTAATGTTACCGCCAAAATCAAAGTTGTAGTAGCTCGATATTTGAAGGGTAAAAACAACTCTGACGATGTGCAAGCACAATCTTCCATAGTTGTAGTAGCTCGATATTTGAAGGGTAAAAACAACTCTGACGATGTGCAAGCACAATCTTCCATAGTTGTAGTAGCTCGATATTTGAAGGGTAAAAACAACTAATCCTTGTGCGTCTTTTGGTGCTGTATCGTTGTAGTAGCTCGATATTTGAAGGGTAAAAACAACTTAGTTGAATAAGCATAGGTGAAATTTCCAGTTGTAGTAGCTCGATATTTGAAGGGTAAAAACAACACACGCAGCAACTTCGCTAACACAGGAATTGTTGTAGTAGCTCGATATTTGAAGGGTAAAAACAATTGATTATAATTCATCATTCTTTCTTCATTCATGGACAAAAACATTTTTGTCGGAACTATTGTTATTGTGTATCTTTGTATAAAAACTTTACAATTTGAAAGTAATTCTATTAGATACCAATCACCCGTTACTTCTGCATGGACTTGTCGATTTGGGTTTTGAAGTGGACGAGGCTTATAAATTGTCAAAAACAGAAGTGAAAAAAATCATTCACGAGTATGACGGTATCATTATTCGTAGTCGGTTTCCGCTGGATAAAAATTTTTTGAAAAAAGCACTTAATTTGAAATTTATAGGCAGAGTAGGTGCCGGTTTGGAAAATATCGATGTGGATTTTGCTCGTGAGCAAGGTATTCGACTTTTCAATGCCCCCGAAGGCAATCGCAATGCCGTAGGCGAACACACTTTGGGATTGATATTGAATTTGTTCAACAAAATATGTAGTGCCGACAAAGAGGTACATAGCGGAATTTGGAGGCGTGAAGAAAACAGAGGCGTAGAATTGGACGGCAAAACCGTCGGTATCATCGGTTATGGCAATATGGGTAAAGCTTTTGCCAAAAAACTACGCGGTTTTGAGGTGGAAGTATTGGCGTATGACATTAAAGAAAATGTTGGTGATGAATTTGCACGGCAAGTTAGTTTGAACGAATTGTTTGAAAAAGCCGACATACTCAGTTTGCATGTACCGCAAACCGAACTGACCCGTAAAATGATAAATACGGATTTTATCGGGCGTTTTCATAAGAATTTTTGGCTTATCAACACCGCACGTGGCAGTGTGGTGGATACCGCCGCATTGGTGCAAGCTCTTAAAAGCGGGAAAATTATAGGTGCCGGTTTAGATGTATTGGAATACGAAAAATCATCTTTTGAAAATATGTTTGAAAACAACAATCTTCCAATCGATTTTCAAGAACTGATGTTATTGCCCAACGTGATAGTAACGCCGCATGTAGCCGGTTGGACGCAGGAGAGTAAAAAAAAATTGGCACAAGTTATTTTGGATAAAATTCGTATGTTTGTTACCGGAAAATGAAAGTGTCAGTCCTACGAATCCGCACGTGGGGAAGCGGTGTAATCTTATCAATTATAGCAGTAGATTTTTCGCCCGTTCCTGACTTTGAAATGACAAATTCATCAATTCAACGATTCATCTCGAAACATCGGGACATCGTTCATCAGATAATCAATAAATATATGAAACCCGACAAAAAATTATTAGAAAGGAGCCAACACCGATGCGAATTGTGTGGCAGTAACAAAGATTTACAAGTTTATGTAGTAGAACCGGCTAATCACCCCGACAACCAAATGGTGATTTGTGCCGCATGCAATGATCAAATAGCAAATCCCGAAACCATGGAGGTCAATCATTGGCGGTGTTTAAACGAAAGTATGTGGAGTGAAGTGCCTGCGGTGCAAGTAATGGCTTGGCGTTTGCTGCATCGTTTAAAATACAAGGCGGATTGGGCACAAGATTTAATCGACATGATGTATCTCGACGAAGAAACCCAAGCCTGGGCGGAGGCTACCGGTGAAGGTAATGAAGAAGAAAAAATTATTCATAAGGATAGTAACGGAGCCGTATTGCAAAATGGCGATAATGTGGTGTTAATCAAAGACTTGAAAGTTTCCGGTGGCGGATTTACCGCCAAAAGAGGCACCGCAGTCAGACGGATATCATTGGTGCATGACAATCCCGAACAGATTGAAGGTAGAGTAGAAGGACAACAAATAGTTATTTTAACCAAGTATGTTAAAAAGATATGAAATAGAGCCATATAACTTGATGCGTCATACCAAATTATTAATCGATTGGGTATAAAAAAACATGCCTATCGGAAAACAATAAAAAAGGCGGTTCGCATTGCGAACCGCCTTTTTATAATCCGTTTATCACGATTATGATACTTGGATTTTTTTCACTTTCTTTTGTTCTTCTTCCCGTTTCGGTATTTTGATACTCAATACACCGTTTTGATAAGTAGCTTTAATTTTTTCTACATCAAATATTTTTTCGGGAATGGTAAATGAACGTTGAAAATTTTCGTATCCGAACTCTTTTTTGACAAAATTGGTTCCTTCTTCGAGTTTTTCGACTTCTTTGTGAGCCGAAATGGTCAAAGTATTATCTTCAACACTTATTTCAAAATCTTTTTTGCTCAATCCGGGAGCAGCTACATCGATTACAACCTCTTCGTTATTTTCCTTAATGTTTACAGAAGGAACAACATCGGTGGTTTTGTTGTCGAATTTTGATAATTGATTGGTAAAAAATTCATCAAAGAATGACAAAATCGGATCGTTTATGGGTTTTCTTACTACTGGTTTCATGGTATTTTAATTTTTTATGGGTTAAACTCACTTTACCTTTATCAAATCAAATACCATAGTTTTTTTTCAATGTTTTTGGTTACAAATTGTCATTTTCGGGTGTCAATTTTTCATTTTTGACTGCAATTTTTACATAAATATGCAATTATGTATATTTTCTTTTTCGATACATACTATAAGCCATACCGCTCAGGGCAATCAAAATCAAAGGGAATAATGTATTGATAAGTTGCCAAAAACGAAGTTCAGACATAAGCTTGTTTTGGTCGAGAAAACGCAGTTTTACTTCTTTGTTTTTCAGGCTGATAACACCGGTTTTGTCCATTAAATAATCAATGGCATTTAACAAAAATTGTTTGTTGTCATACTTCATTTTGCTCCATTTGTCATAGCCCAGTTCCAGAGGTTGCCCTTTGTCGGTTTGGTTTTTGACAATATCACCGTCGGATATGACAATAAGGGCACTTTGTCCTTCGTCCAAGGCTTTATTAACAGGTATGGGTTTGATGCGGTGGTTATATGCCGATTTGATTTTTCCTTCGAGTAAGACTCCGAAAATTTGTTTACCGGCGGTGTATAAGTTTAAATCGGGTTTTTTGCCTATTTCGTCAAAATTTATTTCTGTCGGAACACCTACCAATCGGGTTTTGGGCGAACTGTTTAAGAGTATGGTTTTGTGCGTCGGGTTTTTTAGCGTATCTATCGGACTGACAAAATCAAGCATCACCATTTCCAGATTTTTGCCTATGGGGTGATTTTTTACAGGTTGTGCCAGCGGGCTGTAAAACCATGGAAATTGTTCTAACTGTGGGCGCTTGCCGACTTGTCCCACCTTTAAAACCACAGGTGCTGCAATAATATCTTTGACCAATTTCGGACTGATACGAACTCCATAAGCAAAAAGCATATCGGTAAGATTTAGTTCGGCATTAAGCGCATAGGTTTTGCCTCTATACATTAAAGTATCTTTGTGGGCTTTGACGGCATCTATTAACAGCAACAAACGACCGCCGTTCATCAAAAACTGGTCTAATACAAATTTTTCTTTTTCGGTAAATTTTTCGGTGGGTTTGGCTACGATAGCCAAATCGTAAGCTTGCAAATCTTTTAATGTTTTGATAGGATTGGTGGCAACGCTGTCTAAGGTGTAAGGTGCCAATCGGTATTTTTTGCCGGCATTTATCAAAAAATCGGCTATGTGCATATCGTCAAGTTCGCCATTGCCTTTGATAACGGCAATTTTTTGATTTTTTCGGGCATTCATCAATTTGATACCGTTGGCAAGAGCATATTCAAGGTTTTCGATACTTTTTTCAATTTGTTCTTCCATGTTTTGACTGTATGAATCGGTCAGTAGCGAAACGGGTATTTCTTTGTTATTTTGTTTGATGATTGCCCACGGAAAAATCATGACTTGTTCCATTTTTCCGTTTTTTTGAAGGTTGATTTGTGCCGGTTGTAAGCCTTTGTCTATTAATTTATTAATATATTCGTTTCCTTTATTTAAGGGATTGATAAATACAAAATCAATTTGTTTGTTTTGTTGTCTAAAGTCTTTTAACAAGCTTTCGGTTTCGTTGGCTAATCGTTTAAAATACGAAGGAAAATCGCCTTTTAAAAAGACGATAATTTGCATGGGCTTTTCAACTTTTTTAACGACTTGAATCGAAGCATCGGACAGGGTGAAACGTTTGTCTTCCGTCATATCTATTTTGTAGTCGAACAAATTAGATACAATGTTTACGATTAAGATACTTGCGATAACGAATAATATTTTTTTGTGGGTTTTCAATTTTCGTTTTTTTTATAAATATCTGATAATGGTTTCGTAATCGGTTTCGTCCATATCGATGTACATACCGTTGGGACGATTGTTTTTCCACAAGTCAAGCAGTTTTGATTTGTCGTTTTCATTTAATCCCAGTTCGGCAAATCGGGTTGGTGCTTCAATAGATTTAAAAAAGTTTTCCATTATATTGATGGTTTGGTCGGCTGTTGTTTTTTTGCCGGTTAATAGAGTTCCCAAATATTCCAATCGGGTATCGATTTTGTAATACATAGCTTTCATCCAAGCCGGAAAAACGACCGACAAGGTTTGACCGTGCGGCGTGTCCCACAGCAGCGAAATATGGTGTGCCAAAGCATGTGTGCCCCAGTCGCCCGAAACGCTGCGTCCGTGCATGGTGGTTCCGTTTTCGGCAACGGTGGCGTTCCACATCATACGGGCACGCAGGTTGTAGTCGGTCAAATTGTTGAGCAAATTCGGTGCATAGTCCATAGCTTCCAAGATGTTGGAGGCTACAAAACGGTCGGAAAGCGGTGTATTGCCATTGGCAAAGTATGCTTCCAAGCTGTGTGCCACCAAATCGACAATACCGTTAATGGTTTGATTCTTGGGAACGCTAAGAGTAAATTCGGGATTAAGAAATGAAGCACGAGGATACATAAGCGGTGAAAAATATCCTATTTTTTCATTGGTTTGGTGATTTTGCAATACGGCTGCACCGTTCATTTCCGAGCCGGTTGCCGCCAAGGTAAGCACTACCCATAAAGGGATATTTCGAACGGGTTCTACTTTGCGTTTCATCAGTTGCCAGACATCTTGTTTGTTGGCGTAAGCCAAAGCTACCATTTTGGCGGTATCGATTACACTGCCGCCACCCAGCGCCAGCACCCCATCGATTTTTTCTTGCAAGGCTAATTGAACGGCTTTTTCGGCATCATCAACAACCGGATTGGGTTTGATACCGCTGTATTCTATGATTTTTTTGTTTGATGTTTGTAATATTTGTACTACTTGGTTGTAGTATCCGTGTTTTTTGGCACTTTCTTTACCGGTTATCAACAAAACTTTTTTGCCGGTTTGTGCGAGTTCGTCGGGTAGTTTTTCCAAAGCTTTGTTGCCAAAATATAATCGGGTTGGGTTATAAACGGTAAAATTTTCCATTACTTGATACGTTTTTGCAATGAGTAAAAAGTTAAACTTATAAACAAAACAATGATGCCGAGCATATAAACGACATCGGACAGTTTTATAAGTCCTTTTATAAAGTTTTGATAATGAAAGTCTAAGCTTAATTTTTGAAAAAACAAATCGAGATTGCCCAAGAGGTTGAAACTTCCGATACCTTCCAGTCCGTAATAAAACAAAAACATGAGAAACATACCGGTTAAAAAAGCAACTATTTGACTGTCGGTAAGCGATGAGCTGAAAATTCCGATTGCCGAAAAAGTTCCCATGAGCATAATCAAACCGAAGTAGGCGCTTAACAAGTTCAAAAAATCTATTTGTCCGTCCAAACTTAAACTTTGTAAGGAATATACATAGATAAAAGTGGGTATAAGCATCCACTTGGCTATGGTCCAAACGGCTAAAAATTTGCCTATGATGATAGCCTTAAAGTCGAGTGGTTTGGTCAAAAGGTTTTCAATGGTACCTGATTTGAATTCATCGGCAAAACTTTTCATACTGATGGCGGCAATGACAAAAATCAAAATCCAAGGCGCCAAGCTAAAAAACGGGGTCAGGTCGGCAAAACGATAAGTCGGCAGGTAGTAGTTGCCTTCTATAATCCATAAAAACAAAGAACTCAACAATAGAAATAATCCCATGGAAATATAAGCTATGGGAGATGAAAAAAATTGTTTGAGTTCTTTGCTATAAATACTTTTCATTGATGTTTTGAGATATTTATTCAATACCTAACACGTTTGTTCCTTGTTTAAAAATAATATCTACCGGAATTCGGGCTTCATTTAGTTTTTGTAGGTCTTGTTGCAATTGTTTCGGAACAATTCCTTTTTCTTTTATCAAACGGCTAACCGCTTGGTAATCTCCGTCGCCTTGTAGTTTTAAAATTAGTGCAGAGAGTGTTTTCATGGCGTCATACATTTTGTCGTAATTGACTTTGTAGGTTCCGTCGGGATTTCGGGTGAAAGCACCTTTTTCATTAAAATAGTTAAAACGTATCATATTGGCAACGCCGTGTGCATCGGCGGCACCAAAACGAATACTGCGAAATATACTTGCCATAAAGGTGGTCATATAGTCTTTCATATCGCCTTTTAATTCGCCTTTTCGGTGTAATTGATCGACCATATACAGTCCTAAAATATCGGCTTTGCCTTCTTCAATGGCAGAGTAATGTTCTTTGAGTGCCGTACGGGCTTTGCCTTTGCCGTTTATGGTGTTTTTGATGCCTAATCCGTGAGCGACTTCGTGAAACATGGTATTGGCAAAAAAGGCGTCAAATTTGATATGTTTGCGTTGTTCGGGTGTAATAAGCATGTTGGCAATAGGTACCAATATTTTGTCAAATTTGGCTTTCATAACGTTTTTGAGTTGCAAACGACGGGTTCCTTTTTTAAGTTGTACTTCTTCGTCGTTGGGTAAGTTTATGGCTATGGTTTTTCCGCCCGTGTTGGCTTCACCTGAGTAGTAAACGGCATCGTAAGCGTTGAGGTCGGAACGTGTGCCGGGTTTTTCTTGTTTGTATGCGGCTTCTACCGGCAGGTTTTTTTGCAATTCGGGTAGGTATTTGATAAATTTGGCCAGTTTTTTGCTCCATTCCATATCTTTAACCAATACGACTCCTTCGTAACCGGTTTTGTAGTTATAAAGTTGGTCTTCGTAGTTTTCAATAGGTCCTATAACTATATCGATATGATTGTTTTTCATATCCATCCAGTGCATATCGCTGGGTTGATATTGGTCGGTTAAGAGCGCTTTTGCACGTAATTGCAAATATTTTTTAAACATGGGGTCTTGTGCATATCCGGCTGCTTTTTGTAATTCTTCGGCAGCCGGTTTTACATATTTTTCAAAAGCTGTATGGTAGGCAATGGTATAAAGTTTTCCTTCTTTGTTGCGACGTAATAGGGTGTATTGAGAAGTTTTGTCCGGTAAGTCTGCTTTTTCAAATTCGGTTTTGGTCATATCTGCCGGATAAAAGTTGGCACCGGCAGGTTTGTTGCCAAAACCTTCAACAAAGGTTTTGTTATCGTTCATTCTATCCCAAGGTCCGTAGTTGATTTCGGCATACTTGCGGATAAGCGGGTCTTTGATGCGATTCATCAGTTCTTGTTTGTCTCCGTAAGTTTGTTCCCAAAAAGCCGGATCCATGTATTGAACGGCTTTAATGAGATGCACTAACATTTTCTTTTCTTTTTCGTTGAGTTTTGAGGTGTCTGTAACTAACTTGACTTCGATATATTGATTGATTTTTTGTTGTATATCGTTTGTTTTTTCTTTTTGCATATTTTGCTTTGTTTCGGTGTGTTGCACTTTTGTGGCTTCTCTTTCTTTTTGGTTATTTTGACACGAAGCCAATATAAGGCTACTTACAAATATGTAATAGAAGATTTTTTTCATGAGAAAACGTTTTTTGTGATGAATAACAAATTTATGAAAAATAAACCGAAGCTTTTTATAAATATTTCTTAAAAAAAATCGAAGCTGTTTCAAAAGTTTGAATTGTTTGGTATTAGATTTTTTGCCGTGTCGGATAGGTTTCGATACGCTGTATTTTTCGCACCCAGGATATCTTAGTAGGCATTGATTATCTTCCAAAATTTTGGAAAATTGATTTCGGTTTATTGGGACTTTTTTGTCAGTTTCGTTTTTTTTTGAAATGTATGTTAAATGAATTTAGAATCTGATAATATTTGAGCCCCAGGTAAATCCACTGCCAAAAGCGGCGGTTACAACCAAATCGCCTCGTTTTATGCGTCCTGCTTCCCATGCTTCGGTCATGGCAATAGGTATGGAAGCTGCTGTTGTGTTACCGTATTTTTGAATATTGTTCATGATTTGTTCGTCGCGCATATTGAGTTTGCGTTGCACAAATTGCGATATGCGTAAATTGGCTTGATGCGGTACCAATAGGTCAATATCTTGCGGGGTTAAATTAACGGCGTTTAAACCTTCCATAATGGCTTCGGGAAAACGGGTAACTGCGTGTTTAAAAACAAAGTTGCCGTTCATATAAGGATAATAAGACAAATCTTCGGGATCCCAGTCTTCGACTAGTTTGTTAGGGGGATTTAATGCGCCCGGTGCCAATACGGATAGTTCTTTTGCCAGTTTACCTTCGGAGTGTAAATGATTGGATAATATATCGCTGTCGTCGTTGCTGCGAGACAAAACCAAGGCGCCGGCTCCGTCGCCAAAGAGCACGGCTACACCTCGTCCGCGGGTCGATAGGTCTAGTCCGGTAGATTGTAGTTCGGAGCCTATAACCAAAATGTTTTTGTACATACCTGTTTTGATAAACTGATCGGCTGTTGCCAAAGCATATACAAAGCCCGAACATTGGTTGCGAATGTCTAAGGCGCCAATGGTATCGCAACCTAACATTTCTTGTACCAATACACCTGAGCCCGGAAAATAGTAATCGGGGCTGAGTGTGGCAAAAACGATAAAATCTATGTCTTTGGGAGAAAGTCGGGCTCTTTCGAGTGCTATTTTGGCGGCTTTTACTCCCATGGTTGCCGTTGTGTTTCCGTCGCCGGGAACCGCCCAACGTCTTTGTTCTATACCGGTTCGTTCGCGTATCCATTGATCATTGGTATCCATATATTTGGTCAAATCGTTGTTGGTAACGATGTTGTCGGGCACATATTTTCCCAGTCCTAAAATTTTTGATTTATACATAGAGCATAGTTTTGGTTAAGTTGAGCAAAAATACATTTTTTTTGTCAGATAATGAAATTCGTTTTGAGGGTATCGGTGAATATGGGGTATCGCAAAGTTGTGATAAACGGAAATGATTTCGGATAATAAAAAAAAGCCCCGAAAAGGGCTTTTTAAACTATTTTTATGTAAAAAAATACTAATTGAATTTTTCGTAAAGTATGTTGGTTAGCAAGTCAAAGTTGTCGGTCATTTGACTTACAATCATATTGGCGGTTTTGGGGTGTACTTTACTTTTTAGGGTGATGTTTTTTCTTACTTTGTCGTATCCGTCTCTAATCATTTCGACATACATTAATACACCTTCGTCACTTTTTAAATCGGGATCTTCTTCTGATTTTTTGGTCAATATTTTTATGACATCATATAGTTGTGCTTTGGTATCTTCAAAGCGTTGTGGGATTTCTTTGTTGCGGATTTTGGCTTTTCCGGCAATATAATACAACAATAGTTTTTGCGAAAGCATACGTCCGTTAGAACTCAATCGTAGCAGTTTGACCGATTTTAATTTGGTGGTTTGGTTCACCATGTCGGCAATGGTTTCAATTTCTTTTTCCATTTTGTCGGCATAATTTACCACTTTGGCAGCTGCGGCTCCGTCGTATTTTTTTTGCAAAATACGGTTCATCAACATCCAAGACAGATTGAGTTTTTGCAGTTCAATTTCGATTTCTTCGTTCAAAGCGTTTTCGGTCAAATTAATCAGGGTTTCTGAAAAAGCTTCTGCATCGTCGTCCATTTGTTTTTTTATCTTGGCATCATTGGGCATAATTCCACGCATGATATAGTTTTTGGCTATACGCTGTGTCAGCATTCTCAACTCTTCGGTTTTGATGATTACGTCATCTAAATTTTTGATTTGTCCGAATGAATTTTGTGCGATCAAAGCAATGATGGCAATTAAGAAGTATTTTTTTAATTTCATAATAATAGTTTTATGGTTGCAAATGTATTAATTTATTTTTATTTGTTAAAATTTTGTTCAAATTAGTAATTTATTATACTAAAAGGAATATCTTTTTTTTCGCCTTCCGGTTTTTTGGGTTTTTCAACCTTTTTACCTTGTATGGCTTTGATGTAAAGCACAACGGCTTTTAGTTCTTCGGGTTTTAAATAGTCTTTGTAGGCTATCATCATGGTTCCTTTTTTACCGTTTTTAATAATATTTTCGAGTTCTTGTTCCGAATTGACAAATTTCCAATACGGGTCGGTTAAATTGGGTGCAATCATACCTTTTCCGTTTTTTCCGTGGCACGAATAACAACGTATTTTGTATATTTTTTTGCCTTTTTGCAATAGTTCGTTTACTTTGCCGTTGATAAGGGCAAAATGTTCAATGATATTGTTTTGGTCGTTGGTGCGACTTTTGATGATAAAAAACTTGTCATTATTGTTTACAATAAAATAGGTGTAATCGCCTTGTTTTACTACATTGAATAAGTCAATTTTGGCGATATCGACGATATTGAACAAGCTTTCTTTTACTTGCAAAAACGATTCCAAAATTTCGGCTTTTTTGTCAATGTCTATATTTTGTTCTATTAGATCAACTATTTTATCGGGGTTGTTTGATTTGGCGATGGCTACCAAATTTTCTCCCAGTTCGTAGAGTGACCTTTTGGTGTTGTTTTGAGCTTGAATATTACCATTAAATAATATCAGCAGTAATAGAAACCGGTATGTAAATTTTATATGTTTCATAGTTTTGTTTGTTTGGGGTTTGTTTGTGTTTTTTTATTTGATGATGGTCATTTCCTCTATTAGTCTTTTGTTGTTTCCGTATTTGTCAATAATGAACAGGACATATTTGATATCTACCATTATATTTCTGCTTATTTTTTGGTCGTAATAGAGGTCGCTCATGGTTCCCTCCCATACTCTATCAAAGTTTATGCCAATTAGCTCTCCTTCTTTATTTATTGCAGGACTTCCAGAGTTGCCTCCGGTTGTATGAGCGGTTCCCAAGAAGTTTACGGGCATAAATCCGGTATTTGAGTAAGGAGCGTAATCTTTTTGTTCGTAGAGTTTAATCAGTTTATCGGGCACATCAAATTCGTAATCGTTCGGAATGTATTTTTCCATAACGCCTTGCAAGTGAGATATAGGATAATATAAGACGGCGTCGCGAGGTTGGTAGCCTTTTATGATGCCATAGCTGATACGCAGGGTTCCATTGGCATCGGGATATGGAAGTTTGTCCATGGCTTGAATTATGCCTTTCATATATTTTCTTTGCACTTTGTTTATTTGGTTTCGGATGTATTTATAATCGGGGGCAATTTTGTTATAATAGTCGTTAATTAGGATTTTGGCAAATTGGTAACCGGGGTCTTCTTGCAAAATTTTATTGAATTTTTTTGGATTTTTGTGATATAGTTTTTCTAAATTTTCGCGATTGTTCAATACCGAATTGTCGTAAATTTCGTCGGCTAGTTTGTTTAAGTCGATGTTTAGTAATTGCTCATTGATATATTTACGGGGCATATTGTCAATATATAATTGCATTAGTTTTTTGAACAGTTCTTTATCGACTTGTTCATTGTAGTTTTTAAAACTTTGTGCAACGTTGGGGGCAAGATCTTCGGCTTGTTTTTTAAAGGCTTCTTTGCCTTTGTGTTCATAGATGTCTTGCAAGTTGTATAGGTTAAAAGCTCTGCTTAGGAGGTCGTTGTTAAGGTAGGCAATTTCGATAAAATAATTGCGAGCCAGTTCAATATCTTTGTTTTTTTGGTACAAATCGTCAAAAGTATCAAAGATAGTGAGGTAGGACGGGTCGAGATTTTTTTCTTTTACTTGTGATAGAAAATATTGTTCAAATTCTTTTTTCTTTTTTATGGCTTTGGTTTTGTTAATACCTTGGCTTTCGCCTTTCCATTTTTTCCAATAGTTGGCGATTCGGGCAAATTTGGCGGTATATTGCAGTTTGATTGTGTCGTTTTTGCTCATGAAGTTTTTCATGACATTAAGGGCGATTTCGCGGGTATGTATACGGGCGGGATTTATAATATTGACTTTTTGTTCAACGGCGACTGCCGGCAAATATTCTTGAGTGCGACCGGGAAAACCGTAAATCATGAAGAAACTGCCGGGGCGTGTAGGTTTTATGGAAATTTTAAAGTAAGCATCGGTTTGATACGGGACGTTGTCCGGACTGTATTCGGCAGGACGATTATTTTTATCGGCATATATTCTAAATATTGAAAAATCACCTGTATGACGTGGCCACATCCAATTGTCGGTATCGGCGCCAAATTTGCCTATTGAAGCCGGAGGAGCGGCAACCAGTCGTATGTCTTTATAGTTTTCTTCGACAAAAGCATAATATTTGTTGCCGTCATAAAAGGCTTTGACGCTGAGGTCTTGCCACTCTTTTTTGGGAAAAGTTTTTTTGAGTTGGTTGATGTTTTTTTGAATAATAGACTGTTTGATGTTTTCGTCCATGTCGTCGGTGATACCATTTAATATTTGTTTGGTAACCTCCGTTATTTTGCGAACAAAGGTTACATACATACCCGGATTGGGAAGTTCTTGTTCAAAATTTTGTGCCCAAAAACCATCTTGAACATAATTGTGTTCAAAGGTTGAATGGGATTGAATGGCTCCGTAACCGCAGTGGTGGTTGGTCAATATCAAGCCTTTCGGTGAAACGATTTCGCCGGTGCAACCTCCGTTGAATTGTATAACGGCATCGTTTAAACTCGTTTGGTTTGGGTTGTATATATCGTCAGCCGTAAGTTGTGCTCCCATTTCTTGCATCTCATAAATAACGTTGCGTGAAATTTCGGACGGGATGAGCATGCGGCTGTTTTGTGCTGCAATGGTTTGAATAATAAATAAAACTAAAATAATTAAAGGCTTTTTCATTATCATAATAGATACTTTTTTATATAAAGTTTAAGTAAAAATAAAAAAAAATATTGTAATTGCTACTGATTTATAACCGAACTTTTACAACTTGATTATCGGATAACGCCGTTTGATGTTTGAAAAAATATAAATTAACAATGTTTGTGCTTTGCAAGTGATTGATTAATAGTTGTTTAATTATAAAAGATTTTTTTCTTTAAACAGCATATTATCAAATAACCGGTATAAACTCTTTTAATCAAAGGTAAAAACATTCGTTAAAGCAAACAAATATTTTAACAATAATTGTTTTAGTATATTTGCATTTAACAATAAATATACCAAATATATGAATAAACAAAAGGTTTTGATTGATACGACACCGGTTTTTACCGATGATATTATGGTTTTCGGTTTGTTGATGGGGGTTTTGGCGTTGGTTTTTTATACGGCTTCTCTTAAAGGTGGTTTTTGGGAAAAATTTTATAAAATAGTACCGGCGTTGTTATTGGCTTATGTTTTGCCTGCAATTTTATCATCAACGGGTATTATTGCAACCGAATGGGTTAGTATTGAAGACGGAAAAGCGGTTGAACACAGTTCAAAGTTGTATTTTATTGCCAGTCGGGTTTTGTTGCCGGCATCTCTTATTTTGATGACATTGAGTATTGATTTAAAAGCGGTTTTTAGGTTGGGTCCCAAAGCTTTGATAATGTTTTTTACGGGCACTTTGGGTATTGTTATCGGGGGTCCTGTTGCTTTGTATTTGGTTGGCATCGTTTCGCCCGAAACCGTTGCGGGAACCGGTCATGATGCGTTGTGGCGCGGACTATCTACTTTGGCAGGCAGTTGGATTGGCGGTGGTGCCAATCAGGCAGCCATGTTGGAAATTTTTGAATACAATCCGAAAAAATACGGTGCTACCGTTTTAGTCGATATTTTTGTAGCTAATGTTTGGATGGCTTTGTTGCTTATTGGAATAGGACGTTCCAAAAAAATCGATCAATGGCTCAAAGCTGATACTTCGGCTATTGAAGAGCTCAAACACAAAGTAACGGCTTTTGCCAAAAAGGTGCAACGCATACCCACCCTTACCGATTATATGGTTTTATTGGGTATAACTTTTTTTGCCGTGGCTATGGCTTTTTGGGGCGGGGCTCATATATCGAATTTTTTAACCGAAAATATTTCTTTAATAGCCGATAAATCGTCTCCTTTTTCGTCTTTTGGTTCTCATTTCTTTTGGTTGATAAGTTTGGCTACCTTGTTCGGTATAGGTTTTTCTTTTACCAAAATCAAAAATTATGAAGGTATCGGAGCTTCCAAAATAGGTAGTGTTTTTATCTATATATTGGTGGCAACCATTGGTATGAAAATGGATTTGTCGGAAATATTAAAAAATCCGGGATTGATATTTATAGGAATTATTTGGATGTCGATTCATGCTTTACTGTTGATTGGTGTAGCCAAATTGATAAGAGCGCCTTATTTCTTTTTGGCTGTAGGCAGTCAGGCAAATGTAGGTGGTGCGGCTTCGGCTCCTATTGTGGCTTCTGCGTTTCACCCTTCGTTGGCTTCGGTAGGAGTGATGTTAGCGGTTGTGGGTTATGTGGTAGGAACCGTTGCGGCATTGGGTAGTGCCATATTGATGGAAATAGTGTCTAAGTTGATGGGAATTGTTTAACCAAAAATGAAGTAACTTAGTCTGATTGTACAGAGGTAAATTTAATTGGTTGAAAAGAAAAATTTATGAAAAAGATGTCGGTGGTGCAAAATCGGTTGTATAACTATGATTAATAAATACAGATACATATTGTTTCCTTTTTCAATATTATATGCAATTATAACCGGTTTACGCAACGGATTATACGATAAACATATTTTGAAACAGGAAAAATTTGATGTGCCTGTTATCAATGTAGGTAATTTGAGTATGGGAGGAACGGGCAAAACACCTATGATTGAATATTTGATACGTTTGTTGAAAAACAATTACCGAATTGCAGTTGTCAGCCGCGGATATAAACGCAAAACCAATGGTTTTATCTTAGCCGATAAAAAGTCCACTCCCGAACAAATAGGTGATGAGCCTTATCAAATTTATAAAAAATTTCCACAGATTAATGTAGCCGTTGGCGAAAATAGAGTGGAAGCCGTACGTAAAGTTTTGGCTAAGATTAATCCTGATGTTATTTTGTTAGATGATGCTTTTCAACATCGTAGGCTTAAAGCCGGTTTAAATATTTTATTAACTTCTTATCAAAAGCCGTTTTTTAGGGATTTTATTTTGCCGGCAGGTAATTTGCGTGAAAGCAAGAAAGGTGCGGAAAGGGCTGATATCGTGGTAGTTACAAAATCACCTGAAAGGATTGAGGAAGCCGAAAAAGAATTAATTGTCAGAGCCGTAAAAAAATATACTGCAACACCGATTTTTTTTGCCGGTATCAAGTATGGTGCAAGTGTGGTAAATGAACAAAAACAAATATTACTGTCAGATTTGTCCGATTACGCCGTATTACTCGTTACCGGAATAGCTAATCCGAAGCCTTTGTATTGGTTTTTGTCGGAAAAAAATATTAATTTTGAAAGTTTAAAATTTGGCGATCATCATCATTTTTCGCAAGCTGATGTACAACAAATTAACAAAGCTTTTGAACGGTTAAAAGCACAACACAAAATTATTTTGACCACCGAAAAAGATTTTGTGCGTTTGCACCGGCATTTTGACGATGAATTGTATTATTTGCCTATTGAAACACAAGTATTTGAAAAAGAGTTGTTTAATAATAAAATTTTAGCTTATGTCAGTAACAAAAGGAGAATTTGAAAAGTCGTTGGAGACAGCGGAATATCTAAAAAAACAAATTGATTATACACCCGAATATGCTATTGTTTTGGGTAGTGGATTGGGGAGTTTGGTAGAAGATATTGAGGTGGAGAAGGAAATTCCTTACAAAGAAATACCTAATTTTCCGGTTTCAACAGTCAAAGGGCACAAAGGTTCATTGATTTTCGGAACATTAAACGGCAAAAAAGTGCTTGCCATGAATGGTCGTTTTCATTATTATGAAGGTTACGACATGAAGCAAGTTACTTTTCCGCAACGTGTTTTTTGGCAAATGGGTATTCGCAAATTGGTGGTATCCAATGCCTCGGGAGGTGTTAATCGCAATTTTAAAGTAGGTGATGTTATGTTGATAAAAGATCATGTCAATTTTTTTCCCGAACATCCGCTTCGAGGTCCCAATGATGAACGTTTTGGTCCTCGTTTTGTCAATATGAGTGAACCATACAGTAAAAAAATGTTGCAAGTGGTACGGGAATATGCCGCTTCAAAAGGCATCGATATAAAAGAAGGGACTTATTTGGGTTTACAAGGTCCGACTTTTGAAACTCTTGCCGAATATACTATGGTTCGAAATATGGGTGGCGATGCCGTTGGCATGTCCACCGTTCCGGAAGTGATAGTTGCCAAACACATGGACATGGAAGTTTTCGGTATTTCGGTAATAACCGATATAGGTACCGAAGAATTTATTGAAACGGTTAATCATCAAGAAGTTTTAAAGGCTGCCAAAGCCGCCGAACCCGTTGTGCGTGAATTGGTGGGCAAATTGGTTGAGTTGTATTAATATTGAAACCATAAACACAATAGTTTTTTTCGAATCTCAACTTGTTTGGGGTTCGATTTTTTTTTTGACAGATGTGAGGTCAAATATTAACCAAATAATTTTGATAAATCGACTTGGTGTAAAAGGACAGTTATCATAGCGTATCAAAGGCAGCTTTTCTACCTATTTGAATGAGTTTTTCGGCTTTAAAAAAATCAAAAGTTCCTGCTATTTTTCTTGGTATTTCGATAAGCAAATCGGGGGGGTATTTTTTGATGATTTCGTTTGATATTTGACTGATCATTAAATGTAGGCTATGATCTAATATTTCGCTGTATCCGGGTGTATCGTTATGTTTGGGAGTATGAGCAAAAATTTTTTGTCTGATGTGCTTTCTGATTTGATTTATTTTTTGCAAGTGTTCGTTTTCGGTCTTTTTATTTTGTTTCATAATATGCCATTGTTCGGAAGTTACGGGCAAATCGGCATTAACGCAAACAGCTACAATGGGAAAATTGTTAAGTTTTTGGGCTATGTTTACGGGGATATTGTTAACCAATCCTCCATCGACCCATATTTGACGGTCATGTATAACCGGTGTAAAGATGGTTGGTATGGCTATGCTTGCTCTAATGGCTTCGATTATATTACCTTTGTCGAAATATACTGCTTGGTCGGTTTGTAAATCGGTAGCAACGGCAGTGAAGGGTATGGGCAGTTCTTCAATATTTTTGATGGGGAGCATACCGTCAATTTTTTTCATTACTTTTTCTCCTTTGATAAGTCCGGGTAATTTGAGCGAAAAATCCAGCATTTTAACAATTTCTTTTATATCGATATTTATCAACCATTTTTTTAATTCGGGCAAATTGCCTGCGGCAAATATTCCTCCTACTAATCCGCCCATTGAAGTGCCCGAGACTGATTGAATTTGGTAGTTTTTTTCTTGCAAAACTTCAATTATACCAATATGTGCAATACCTCGGGCACCGCCTCCCGATAGCACCAGATTAATTTTTTTGTTCATTTTATATTAAATTTCTGTTGTGGCAAGTTACGATAAAACTTTAAAATGAAAGTAGAAATAATATGACTTGGCTTATTTTTGTTAGACCGTAAGGAGATTCGTATTTATATTTTTTTATTTCAATACATAGATAAGGGGCTCTTACGGTTTTTGTAAATTGAGACTTTTTGAGGTCGGTGCCATAAAATATAGCTTATTAGTGTCCATTGAGTTTTTGGTTTAATTCGCTTAAAACCTTTGAAGCTTTTCCTTGCAAAAAATACGGATTGATGCTATGGGTGTAATTAGAGGGACTTACATTAATTTCAATGATATGAGCACCGTTTTTTCGGGCTTCGTAGGGCAGGAGTGAAGCCGGCATAATGATGCCCGTAGTGCCGATTACTAAATATACATCGGATTGTAAGGTATGCGCAAAGGCATCTTGGTAAGCTTTGGGCGGTATGGGTTCGCCAAAAAACACAAAATCGGGTTTTAACAATCCGCCACAGTGTGGACAAATAACCGGATTTTGCGTCATATCGGCTTGTGCAACGGGCGTTATTTTTTGACACTGCATACATATTAAGTTACGCGTGTTGCCATGAAATTCTATCACGTTTTGACTACCTGCTTTTTGATGCAAATTATCGATATTTTGAGTGATTACAGCTTTGAGTTTGCCTTGTTTTTCCCAATCGGACAAAACAAAATGGGCAGGATTGGGTTGTGCTTTGTCAATCACATTGTAAAACATATCTTTGATATGCGGCCAAGCTTTGTCGGGATTATTTTTAAAGTAATCAATTTCTAAGATAATGGGATCATATTTATCCCAAATACCGCCTTTGCCTCTAAAAGTAGGAATACCGCTTTCGGCAGAAATACCGGCTCCGGTAAAAGCAACTATGTAATTGGCTTGTTGAAGAATATTTATGACTTCTTTTAATTTGTTTTGCATGATTTTTGCTACAAAAATAATAAAAAGCTATTGAAAAAGGCTTTTTTATATGATAATTAGAATAGACAATCTGAATTGAAAAATATATCAATATGAAATACACTTCTCTTTTATTGTTGTTTTTGGTTATGTTTTCTTGCAAAAAAGAAAAGGATACCAAAGTTGAAGAAACATCGTTTTTTACCGATGATACCCGTCATTTTCAAATGGGTTTTACCACTTGGCCTTATGCCCCTACCTTGCAAGCCGTTAATGATACTTACCGGTTTATCGGTGCCAATGCCGATGTGTATGAAGAAATGTTTTCGCAAAAAGTGCCTTGGCAAGCATGGATAAATAATACGACTTTGCCGCAAGCTTATACCGATGAAGTTTACAGGTATGTCAATAGACGAATTTCGGGTAAAAAATTGATGCTTTCGGTAAGTATTTTGAATATTTTTAGAGACGATTTGGCACCGGATTATGATGGTTCTACACCGGCTTATACTTCTTTTTCCGATGCTGCCATTGAAGAAGCTTACTACAAACATTTGTCATACTTGATACAAACTATACAGCCCGATTATTTGATATACGGTATGGAAATCAATGAGTTGTATGTGCATAATCGAAGTCAATGGGAGAGTTTGAAATTGTTGATGAATCGTATCAGACAACGTATCAAAACAGCTTATCCCGATTTACCTTTATCGGAGAGTTTTACCTTGCACGCTTTGTATCAATCGGGTTTATCCGATGCCGCCGATTACGAACAAGAAGTTTTTGAACATGTCAATCAAGATGATTTTGTGTCGGTAAGTTTTTATCCTTTCTTTAAAAAATGGACTACCCGACAAGAGTGGCAACAAGCGCTTGATTTTTTGCACGCACATGTGCAAAAACCGATTGTTTTTAGCGAAACGGGACATATTTCGGCTGACTTGCAAATTCAGGCGTACAATTTTTCGATCAATGGAAGTGAAACGGAACAAAATGAGTTTTTGCAAACTTTATTGTTAAATGCCCAACAACATTCTTATGAGTTTGTTATTTGGTGGACACACAGAGATTATTATCAAACATGGCTGACTTTTCCACCCGAAACCCAAGATTTGGGACGTTTTTGGCTTACTACCGGATTGTTAAAAGATGACGGAAGGTACCGTGAGGCTTATGATTCTTGGAAAGAAGTTTATCAAAAAAATTATTTGCCTTAGCCGGCCAAACAATATTTGAATTGAGCGGTAAAAATGATTTTTTTTTGTTCGAGTAAAAAATCGAGAGTTTTGTCGATTGGAGTAGAAAAGTGCTTGCTTAATTCATGTTTGTTTAAGCAATTGTTTTGAAGCAATTCCAATATTTTTCGGATGGTTTCGTTTTCGTCGGGTTTGTTTTTTTGTTGTAAACAAATGTCGCAAATACCACAATTTTCGGTTTTTTTTTCTTCAAAATAGGTTGCTAACAAACGACTTCGACACTGTTGTGTATTGTTGGCATATTGCCACACCCATCTTAATTGTTCTTTTTTTAAGTCAAGGCGTTTTTGTATGTTTTTTTGGTGTTGTTTAAATATGTATTCGTCTCTGGGTTTCAAAAAAAGGATTTGTTGATAGTCGCCCGATGCTTGGTAATTGATAATCTTACGATTGTGCAATTCTTTTAAGGTTTGCAAAATTCGGTTGTAAGGTATTTCTGTTTTTCGGGCTATTTTTTCGGGAAATATTTTGGTATTCAGATGTAAAATTTCGGTATGATTTCTAACCAAATGATCCAATAGGCGGTAACCGTATCGTCGGTTTTCGATATAATGTCTGATTTGTACGGGTGTCGGTAATATTTGTAAGCTGTGGTAATATTTTTTGGTTTCGATATATTTTATAATTCCCTCGCTGTCAAGTATTTGTATACTTTGTAAACTTTGTCGGCAATCGAGTTTGAAACGTTGGCAAAATCGGTAAAAGTCTAAGTTGTGCAAAGCGTCTTTGCCGCCGCCTTCGCCTATGTAAAAGTGGTTATATAGGGCTTTATAAACCTTGTGAATGGTTTTTACGGGCGGGAGTAGTCTGTCGATTTTTTGTTGAAAATATTTGATTTCGTCACTGCTTACCAACAAAATGGCTTCGGACATTTGTCCGTCGCGACCGGCACGTCCGCTTTCTTGTATATAGTTTTCGATTGAAAGCGGCAAATTGAAGTGATATACTTTGCGTACATCGGGTTTGTCAATACCCATGCCAAAGGCAGTGGTGGCTACCATGATGCGGGTTTTGTTTTGCAGCCAGTCATTGAGCATCTGTTGTTTTTGTTCTAAATTTAAACCTCCGTGAAAATAACCGGTTGCAAAACCTAGTTGTGATAAATATTCGGCATATTTGTAGGTTTGTTTTCGGGTATTGACATAAATTACGGCTGTTTCGTTCTTGTTTAAATTTTGACCGATGTAGTGTAGTTTTTCATTTTCAATGATAACTTTGTAAGCGATATTTTTTCGAAAAACCGATTGTTTAAAGACAACGGGTTTGTGTAGTTTTAAGTAGTTTATAATGTCGTCTATTACTCTGTTTTTGGCGGTTGCCGTTAAAGCAAGCACCGGAGTTTCGGGAAAAACTTCGCGAAGCAAATCGAGTTTGAGATATGCCGGACGAAAATCATGTCCCCATTCGGAAATACAGTGTGCTTCATCAATGGCAATTAATTGAACGGGCATATTTGCAAGTCGATTTAAGATGTATTGGTTTTGTAAACGTTCGGGTGAAAGGTAGATAAATTTACCACCGCCGTATTGGACATTGTCCAATAGTCGTTCTTGTTCTTTAAAACTGAGATTTCCGGTAAGTCCGACTGCTTTTATGCCTTTGTTTTGCAGGTTGTTTACTTGGTCTTCTATCAGAGCTATTAGTGGTGAAATAACCAAACTTATGCCTCCCAAAGTTAAGCCTGCAACTTGATAAATTATGGACTTTCCGCCGCCGGTTGGCAATACGGCTACGGTATCTTTTTGTTGCATAACCGTATTGATAATTTTTTTTTGAGGCGGTCGAAAATCGGTATAACCCCAATATTGTTGCAATATTTTTTCGGGTGTGGTCAATTATTAATGGTGTTTTTTTATACTGTCCAAAATATAATCCACTCTTTTTTCAACGGGACCGAAAGGAACAAAAATTAAGTAATAACCGAGTTCTTTGTAATAATTAACCAGTTTGTTGTGAATAAGTTGTGCTTGATTAAAACTTTCGTATCTTTCGGCATCGGTTGTATAAATTTCGTCCCATGGAGGCATGATAAAAACCGGTTGGTCGTAGGAGTGTTCGCGGGTTATTTTTTCAAATTCGTCGGGAATGGGTTGTTTGATATATTTTAAATAAGCATTGACATCGGGCAGACCGCGATCAAAAAAGATAACGGATTGATTTAATTTATCGGCTTCGCGGTATTGTTTTAATCTTCCTTCGAGTAGTTTTTGACTAAACAAATAAGGGTCTTCCAAAAAAAGTTGTTCAATACCTTGTTCTTGTGCTTCTTTGATAATATCGCGTGAAACTTCGTCAAAACAGGTATATTTTCTTTTTTTTAGTTCATTAATAACGGTTGATTTTCCGGTACTGGGTCCACCGGTGATGACAATTTTTCTTGATTTCAAGGTATTTTGTGCTTTATGATTTAAGCAAACAAATATACATTATTTTTTAATGAAACAAAAGAGAATTTTTTATGAATATATTTGAATATTCGGCTAATATGTTTAAGTTAATATTCTGACAATCAGGATATTATTATTTAATTGAGCATTTATGAAAAATATTTTTTAAAAAACAATTTGCTTTTCTTGACATAATTAAAGTTTTTGTTGTATATTTGCAGCACTAAATATCGCGGGATAGAGCAGTAGGTAGCTCGTCGGGCTCATAACCCGAAGGTCGCAGGTTCGAGTCCTGCTCCCGCTACTTATAAAGGGATTGTCTCAAAAGGCAGTCTCTTTTTTTTATAAAAACGAAGCTGTCTCAAAAGAGTGTTTTGTCTGTCATAGCGAACGGTCTAAAAAGACAAATGACAGGTAACGGTCTTATTCTTTTCCCCCTTTATTTTTTGTTAAATATCATTTCAATTCATGTTATTTTTTCTATTTTGCAAACATAGGATGACACACATTGATAGGTGTCGTTTGTCCGTTTCAATGGGTATATCATAAAACATCTCACGAAGTATCGGGATATGATAAATTATTTGGAAAAAACAGTAGAACCATAATTTTGTTTTATGCTTCATAGATTATGTCTATTAAAATGGAAACGAATATTTTAAGTTAATTTTCTATACCAATCCATTTTTGCATAAGTTGGCGTTTTGAATAGTCTAATTGGTTAATTTGTTGTTGTATTATGTTTTGATATTCGGGATTTTGTAACCATTTTTGTAACAATTGTCGGGCAGGAAGGTGCAAACGCCAGTTAAAATGAAAAGTTGCGTCAATGATATTGTTTATGCTTTGAGGTGTAATAAGTTGTAAGGCGTCAATCATTTCAAAAGCGTTTAGGCGCACCGTCATATTGTATCGGTTGGAAGCATAAGAAGTAATTTCGTTTATATACGATAAGTTTTGTTCGTTATTATAATCGGGTGTGATAAGAGCCAGCGATAGCCACATCAGTCTGTAATATTGATTGGCATCACTTTGTAGTTGTCGTGTTTCGTTCAAAATATTTTTTCGTTCGGAAGGAAAACTGTTCCAATAGTGCCATAGTGCCATTCTTCGGGTAAGGTATGAAGCATCGCGAAGCAAAGTTTTGTATAAGGGTTTTAGTTTAACGGGTACTTTTTCTATTTGCAAGGCTATTTGTTGTCTTGTCATTAAGTCTTTTTCAAAGAGTTGTTTGATAAAATCAATATGAATCGAATCGAGATCGTTCCGAATGTTTTTTAATATATTTTGATAAATAGGGTAATAAAGGTTTTGATGCAGTAACAGTTTGTAAATACTGTCTTTGGTTTTTTTGTTAAGTTCGGCAATTTGTTTCATTGCTTTGTATCGGTCTATAAAAGCGGGAGCATGCAAGACTTGTTCTACTGCAAACATAGGTTCTTTGTCAAATTGAATATCATACAATTTTTGATTTTCGGGGTTGGCAATGATGCTTTTAATTTGGTGATAATCGGATAGTTTAAAACTTTGTTTTCGGGTTATTTGATAGGTGCTGTCAGAGGTAATTATTTGAAAATCAATTGGTAGATTGTGTGAATTTTTTACAAATATAAGGCTGTCTTTTTGTTGTTTCAAAACAAATTGCGGTATGTGATAATCTTCTAACCACAATTTGAAAAATCGGGTTAAACTGTCTCCCGTAATTTGAAAAATTTCTTTTTTAAAATCGGAAATTGAGGCATTTCGGTAAGCATATCGGTTTAAGAAATTTTTGATTAAAAGCTTAAAATTATCGTTACCTATTTGTTGTCGCAGCATGGTTACTACTTTGGCACCTTTTTGATAGTAAGTCAAACTGCTGGCGTTGGTGCGATGTATTGGTATGGTGTCGCTGTTTTGTGCGGCTATGATTTGTTGGTCGTATTGATATACATTGTAATCGTTGTAAGCTTTTCCGAAAATATATTGATCGCTTAAACGGGCAAAATATGTGGCAAAACCTTCGTGAAGCCAATGGTCGGCAGGCGATTTGCCCGTAACCAAGTCGCCAAACCACTGGTGGGTGAGTTCGTGGGCGCTGACATTGACAAAATTGATGTCGTTAAAACCGATGCTGTCCACTACATAGCTGTTACCGTTGAAACTGGTAGCCGATACGTTTTCCATACCTCCGTATAAAAAATCTCGACAAGGTATTTGTTTATAGTTATGCCATGGGTAAGGCACACCGATGGATTGTTCTATAAAATTGAAAATTTCTTCGGATTTGTAATAAGTTTTGTCATGAGATATATCGGTATATTGATAATTGTAAATTGTAGTGCCGTTTTGGCTTTCAACTTTGTTTTCAATATATTTTCCGGCACCAACAAAGATTAAATATGCCGGAGCGGGTAATTCTTGTTTGTATGAATAAATATCGATGCTGTCGTTTTTGGCAGTTTTTCCGGTAAAAATTCCGTTTGAAATAATGCGGTATTTGTTGGGAAAAGCAATATGAAATGACCAGGTAAATTTGTCGTTCGGGTCGTCATTTACAGGTATCCAATGACTGTTGTTTTTGCCTTGCCCTTGTGTCCAAACTTGTTTACGTCCATTTGATTGCCAACCTGTAAAATACATGGCTTTGGAAGGATTAACCCGATATTTGACGGTGATTTGGTAGTTTTTGTTTTGTTTAAATTTTTTATTGATAATCAATGATTTATCGGTTTGTTTGAAGTCTATTTTTTCTTTTCCCGATTTAACTTTAAGTGTTTGTATACCGGGCGCATCAAATTCAATTGAATTGGTGTTTTCTCTCATTTGAAATCGGTATATAACATTGCCCGTTACTTTTTTTTGATAAGGATTTATTTCAATAAAAGCATCTATGTGTATCAAATCGTATTTTTTGGGTGCTTGGGCATACAAATGCCAACCGAAAAAAAATATCAAAATTACGAAGTTCGGTCTCATAGAGGTTTGTTTTTGGTTCGAATTTACTAAAAAAAAACGGCAGTTTTGATATAACCTGCATGGTTTGTTTATTTAGCTTATCTTTGTCTGCAACAAATTTAATACCAATGCGCATAGTATTATACGGTTTTATGGGTGCCGGCAAATCGGTTTTGGGCAAAGCTTTGGCAATAAAATTAGGTTATGATTTTGTCGATTTGGATATCGAAATTGAAAAACATACCGGTAAAAGTATTTCTGCCATTTTTGAAGAAGATGGCGAAATAGTCTTTCGCAGAATTGAACATCAAATATTGAAAGAACTGATGAAAGGCAATGATGACAATGTGGTGTTGGCTCTTGGAGGTGGTGCCGTATTGCAACCCGGTAATCGAAAATTGTTGGAACTGAGAGATTTTTTTAAAATATATTTGGACGTAAAAGTTTCCGAATTGTCCAAACGTTTGTTTTTGGAAAAAGAAAAACGTCCGTTGTTAAAAAATATACCCGATAAAGACTTTGAAGGTTTTGTTAAGGCACTTCATGACAGTCGTAAAGCCGTTTACGAACAACATGCCGATTTGCACTTACATATCGGTGATGAAGATTTTAATACGGTGTTAAATAAATTATACATGTTGTTAAATACAAATTGATTGGCAAATTTGTTTATACAAAGTTTTATAATTATAATAAATTTATTTTTATGAGAAAATATTTACTGTTTTTGATAACTGTTTCAATATTGTTATCCGGTTGTAAGTCTCAACAAAAATCGATTGAGAAGAACGATATTCAACAGAATTTTGAACGGATTTATCAAAAATACAAAGGGGTAAAATATCGTTACGGTGGCACTACTTCAAAAGGATTTGATTGTTCGGGGTTTGTGCAACGGGCTTTTATGGACGCTTACCGAAAAAAATTGCCTCGTACGACCAAATCCATGATGAAATCAGGCAAAAAGGTTTCAAAAAATAAGCTTAAACCCGGCGATTTGGTGTTTTTTCACCCCACCCGAAAATATTATCACGTGGGTATTTATTTAGGTAAGGGTGTTTTTATGCACGCATCTACTTCCAAAGGGGTGATGAAATCAAGTTTGAATTTGCCTTATTGGCGACGTTCGTATATAACTGCCCGAAGAGTGTTGTAATTAGGATTTTTTATTGGTATCTCATGTCGGTTTATTTCCAAAATTTGATTACCAACATCTCTAACAACAAAAACAATAAGGTTAGTGTAATAAAAATTTTCCAGAGTTTTTTTTCTTGATAAAATGTCATTTCCGATTGTTTAAAACTTTCTAAATCATTTATAATACGAATATTCGGTAAATCGGAAAGTTTAAGAAAATACAATTTGTTTTCTTGTCGATTGTAGTTGAATGCCACTTGTCCCAAATTTTTATCATTATACATTATATTATATATACCGGCTTTTTGGGGCAAATTTTGTGTTTCAATACTTATTTTTTCGGTTTTGTTTATTTGACGGGGTATAAATTCTTCTTTGTTGCTTATCAGTTTAACTACACCGTCTTTGGGTATTTTTGCCAAAACATCAAAAGTATTTTTTTGTCCGTTTATATAGTATAATTTTTGTTTTTTGTTGCTGTTGCGAGCTATTTGATAAAATAAAGGGACAATTAGTGAAGCGGCTTCGGTAAAGTTGCTGTTATCTATTGATAATGAGGAATTTATAAAGTATATTTTGCCTTTGCGTTGGTAAACACCTGCAAAAACCGATTGGTCGCTGAGGCGATATAAATCGGTGCCCGGACGGGATAATTGATAATGATTTTTTACAAAAGGATAAGCAAAATTGGATACTTTTTTTAGAAATACTCCGTCAAAAAGCGGGTGTTCATAGTTAATTCGGTTGAGCCAAACCCGTGTTGTGTCAAGGCTTATTCGGGTATTGATATGCCACGATTGCAATAGTTGTTCAAGACTTTTTTCTTGATGAGCGGCAGGTATCAGCAAAATATTGCCGTATTGAGAAATATATCTATAAAAAAGTGATGACGAGAGATTGAAACTATTATCAAATTCGGACAGAATTATCAAGTCGTATTTTTGCAATTGATTGTAGTTCAACCTTTTAGGTAATTCAAAACTTAATTCAAATTCATCTTTTGTATATATTTTTCGAATATATTCGGGTAACTTTTTTCCTATGACCAATACTTTTATCCGTTCGGGTTGCGACAAGGTAAAATATAATTTATTGTCAAATTGAAATCCTTTGTCATTGATAATTATTTTGCCGTTGATGTTTTTTGTCGGTAAGTTTATGTCAAATATTTTTTTTAAACTATCTTTAAATTTGACGTTAGATTGCCACATTATTTCGTTATTTTGTTGTAGATAAACGGTAGTTTGCAGTCCGTTTTGATTGGCTGACAATTGGAGTTTCAAGTGATAATTGTCGGGTGTTTTGCGGTGTATCCACAAACTGTCGATGCTTATATTTGAAATTTGCCGATTGTTTGTTGTCAAAAAATAATATTGTATGTTTTTGTTAAACAGGCTGTCGTTAATTTTTTCGTCAAAAACATTTTGCAAATCGGAAGCATAAATAATATTTTGTCGTGTATGAGTTGGGTCGGGCAGCCATAGTTTTAATTGTTTTAAAATTTTATTGTGGCGGGTGCTTTTGTTTGAAAATTCGATTTGGTATAAAATATCAGCGAGATGTTTGCCTTGTATTTGTTTGTAAATTTGATCATTGGTTACTATTGTATAATTTTGTTTTTCGGGAAGTTGTTGAATTTGTTGAATAATATTTTGCCACAAATCGATTTTTCCTTCCAAACGCGACAAACTCAACGAATTATCCAAAAAGATAATATTATGACTTTTTTGAATATTTTTTTGACTTGCCAATGAAGTTTTATAAGGTTGTGCAAAAGCCCAAATCAAAAAAGCAAATGTCAGCAAACGCAATAGCAAGACCAAAAGTTCCTTAATTTTGCGGCTCTTACGAGATTTTATTTCGAGTTCTTGCAAAAAAGCCACGTTGGTAAAATAGGTTGTTTTGTATTTTTTCCAACGTACCAAATGAATGATAATCGGTATCAGCAACAAGAATAAGAGATATAATATTTCGGGTTGTTTAAAGTTCATAAGCTTTTTCGGTATCATATATTAAACCGTCTTTCATATAGAGTTTTCGGTCGGACATATCGGCAAGTTCTTCATTGTGTGTAACGATGACAAAAGTTTGATTAAAACGGTCTCTCAGTTCAAAAAACAATTTATGCAGCTGTTTGGCATTTTCGCTGTCTAAATTACCACTGGGTTCGTCAGCCATGATAACCGCCGGCTCGTTGATAAGTGCACGCGCTACTGCTACACGTTGTTGTTCGCCACCCGACAGTTTACCGGGTTTATGTTGTATGCGTTCGGTCAGTCCCAGCAATTGTAACAGTTTTAGAGCTTTTTGATCGGCTTCGGTTTTGGACATACCGGCAATATAGGCGGGTATGGCTACATTTTCGAGGGCGGTAAATTCGGGTAATAGTTGGTGAAACTGGAAGATAAAACCTATTTGTCGGTTTCTAAAACGCGAAAGTTCCTTGTCGCTTAGGTTTTTTAAATTTGTTTGATTGATGTATAGTTCATAATTATCGTTACAAGGTTTGTCTAAAGTGCCAATTAGTTGCAAAAGAGTAGTTTTGCCGGCACCCGACGGTCCTACTATTGAAACTACTTCACCTTTTTTGATATGAAGCGATACGCCTTTCAAAACTTCCAAATTTCCATATTTTTTATGCAAATTTCGGGCAATTATCATAGTTTTACATTAGATTAATAAACAACAAAGATATGATTTTTAAAATGTAAAACATAAAAAAAGTCCGATTAATAAACCGGACTTTTGGTGGGTTCAGCCGGGTTCGAACCGGCGACCCCCGCCCTGTCAAGGCGATACTCTGAACCAGCTGAGCTATGAACCCGTGTTTTGATGATGCAAAAATATTATTTTTCTATAAAAAAACAATAAAATACCAAAATTTAATTTTTACTGTTTAATTTTTTACCTCATAACTTCATTAAGTTTTTGTTTTTTGATAGTAATTTTATATTAATATTTAAAAAATGTTTTAGTCTATATCTGTTTTATGTTAAAAATCATAAAAATATTTAAAATATTGAAAATTGTTTAAAAACCAATAGTAAAATGTTATAATTTTGTATGTTAAAACCTACTATTATGAAAAAACTTTTATTTTACTTAATTGTTATCGCTATTTTTTTTCAATCTCAAGCACAAGTTGCAATAAATAACGATGGAAGTGCGCCCGATGTGTCTGCTATGTTAGATGTTAAATCGACAACTTCGGGTTTGCTTATACCTCGTATGCAAGCAGTCGATAGAGACAATATTGCTTCGCCGGCAACCGGTTTGATTGTTTTTGTAACCGATGACAATAGTTTTTATTATTATGACGGAACAAGCTGGTTGCAACTTGAAACATCAGGTAAATCTTGGTTGTTAAATGGAAATTCGGGAACTGACGGTTCTCAATTTGTCGGAACTACCGATGCACAACCCTTGATTTTTAAAACCAATAATGTAGAGAGAATTCAAATAAAAGACAACGGAGCTATCGGTATAAACACATCTCCCGTAGATGATACAATGTTAAGAGTAGAAAGTGATAGCCATTCTTTTTTAGGTTATTTTTTAAGTAACCAAGCTAACTCAGATGACATAGCTGTTTTCGGAAGTGTTGCAACCAGTGATTATTTTGGTTACGGCGGGTATTTTATAGGAGGATACATGGGTAGTTTAAGTTATGTAGGTCCGACAGGTTCTAACAATTATTACGGTAGTACTAATTTTGTATGGGGAGGTTCAGGAAGCAATTACGGGGTATCTTCTTTTGTATCCGGTTCTGGAACCAACTATGCCTTTTTTTCAAATTCTACGATACCAAACGGAAACGGAAGTATAACTTATTTTTCCAATACGGATGATACAGGAACAGGTATAATTGTTATAGGTAGCAATGCCCCCACATATTTTACATTAGCCAATGGAACTGCCATATCGGCAACCGGTAAATTAAATACCATTACAGCTCATTCGGAAGAAGACGATAATGATGCTGTTATGATTCTGGGTCAATATGAAGGAACTACTTTAACAGATGCTACCGGTGTTGTAGGTTATAGTGTTCCTACCGATTCATGGGGATATGGCGTTAAGGGCTTTGGAGGCTGGATCGGAGTTTACGGTTCTGCTCAAAACGGATTTTACGGAGTTGAGGGAGATGATGGTGGAGGCACCTCGTCTTATGGTGTTTTTTCAAGCGGTGATATGGGTGCATCCGGAACCAAATCTTTTGCCATTGACCATCCTTTGGATCCCGAAAATAAAATTTTAAAACATTTTAGTATTGAATCGAACGAGGTTTTAAATGTTTATAGAGGCAATGTGGTTTTGGACGCCAACGGGCATGCCACCGTTAAATTACCCGAATATTTTATGGCTATCAACAAAAATTTTAGCTATAACTTGACACCCGTCGGAAGTGCGGCACCTAATATTTATATTGCCAAAGAAATTTCCAATGACGGCAGTTTTGAAATAGCCGGCGGTAATCCGGGACAAAAAATTTCGTGGTATGTATATGCCGAACGTAATGATCTGTATTTGCAAAAATACCCCGAAAAACGTAGAACAGAACTAGAAAAGCCTAAAAAAATGAAAGGAAAATACATTATGCCTCGTTTATACAATCAAACCAAATCAAATATTAGAAAGTATCAAACCGTAAAAAAAGATAATGAAAAACCAAGTGATGTAAAATTACAGAAATTAATTAATAAACTTAAAAAACAATAACTTTTTCTTAATTAAATCTTTTTTATTAACTTTTTGTTTTCCAGATTGTTATGTTTTTTATGTAATTAAGGTTACTTCTATTTGTGATAAAAAGCTCGTCTTAGACGAGTTTTTTTATTTTTCAAGTTGTTTTTATTCCAAAAAAAGTTGATATATTTGCCGGATATTGTTAAAAAAACAAAAATAATGAGAAAAACAACACAATTTATAGTATTATTTTTTGCGATAATATCTTTGCAAGCGCAGGTAGGTATTAATAATGACGGAAGCACACCCGATTTGTCGGCAATGTTGGATATCAAATCAACCACATCGGGTTTATTGATTCCTCGCATGCAAGAAACAGAGAGAGATAATATTGCAAATCCGGCACAAGGTTTAACCGTTTATTTGACCGACCAAAATGTTTTTTCATATTTTGACGGTAACAATTGGATTGTTTTGGGAGCAGGCGACGACAATGATTGGAAATTAGACGGAAACAATATGTATAGTTTACCTTCGGGCAATGTTGGTATTGGTAACAATTCGCCCGAAACCAAATTGGATGTAAACGGCAATATTCGTCATGGTAATATGTTGTCAATTTATAGCAATGTTTCGGGAGGTAGTCGATCATGGGTTACATTCAATAGTCCCGATAACGGTTATGGCGACAATATTTTCTTGGGAGCCGGCGGAACAACTGTTTTGGGATCGGGTGAATCAGAAATTTATACCAAACAAAATATTGATAATACCAACGGACACGAAACCCTTTATTTGACTTCCGACAGCCATATTCATTTGATCAATACCATGCAAGGCGGTTGGGATAGCCGGATTGAAGCGCTATTGATGAATTCCGACCGTAATTGGTTTGCAGGATTTAAAAATATTTATTTGCACGATACATTAAATAATAATCACAGAGTTCGGTTTATTTCACGTTCCGATTATCATTACGGCTACGGTATAGCTATTAACGGCGGACAAGGTATGGTTATTGCCGGAGGCGAAGCCGGAACCCGCTTGTTTGATAATATCGATTTGAAAAATACCGAAATGTTGTATCTGGCTTCCGATATACGAAACGATGTGCCGGCTATTCAATTCATAACAGGAACACAAGACGGTTGGGACGATAGGGTTACTTCCATAACCATTTTGGGTAACGGCAAAGTAGGTATAGGTCTGGATAACCCTTCGGGAACTTTGCAAGTGGAAGCAACCAACGATGCCGGTCCCAATGGAACCGATGATCCCGGAGCGGCTTTTGTTATAGGAAATGTTGATGCCGAGCATGTCGAATTTGACGATGACGAAATTCATGCCATGAACGGTAACGACGGCGCCGATTTATTTATCAATTATAATAGCGGTAATATCCTTTTGGGAAGTGCAGGCGATAATACTACCACCAAAGTAGGTATCAGAACTTCAAATCCGGTAGGAACCTTGCATATTGCCGCTACCAATGATGCCGGTTTAAACGATTTGGGCAACCCCGGTTCCGATTTGGTAATAGGTGCCATTGACGGTATTCATATCGAATATGATGATAACGAAATTCAAGCTATGGATAATCAAGATGCAGCTACCTTGTATCTCAATGACGGCGGAGGTCGTGTGTCCATAGGTGAGGTATTGCGTCTTAAACCGACATCGCAACCTGCAAGTGCTGCCGACGGAGATATGTATTTGGATACCGATACCAATAAGCTTCGGATTTATATCAACGGTGCTTGGCACGATGTCATGATAAATTAATTTTTCAGATTTTTTTATAAAAATAAGGCTTCCTAAAACAGGGAGCCTTTTTTGTATCCAAAAAAATTGTATTTTAGCTCGCAAACTAAGAATCTTATGACAAAAATTTATACAAAAGGACAAGATCAAACCGAATTGATGGGGCACCCCATTGGTTTATTCGTGTTGTTTTTTACCGAAATGTGGGAGCGTTTCAGCTATTATGGCATGCGAGCCTTATTGGTAATTTTTCTCACTTCCGAAATTATTAAAGGCGGTTGGGGTTGGACCAGAAAAGAAGCTTATGCTTTGTATGGTTGGTATGTTATGCTGGTATATTTTTTACCCATGCTTGGCGGTTGGCTGGCAGACAACAAATGGGGACATGTAAAAACGGTTATCGTGGGGGCTTCCATTATTACTGCCGGACATGCTGCACTAGCCATTGCCGATATTCCGATTGAAGGTTTTGACCTTAAATTTGTTTTTTATATCGGTTTGCTTTTGTTGGTAGTCGGAACGGGTTTGTTTAAACCCAATATGTCGTCTATTGTGGGTAAAATGTATCCGCCACATAGCCCCAAAAAAGACGGAGCTTATACCATATTTTATATGGGCGTGAATGCCGGTGCCTTTATCGGGACCCTTTTGGTTGGTTGGATAGGAGAACATTACGGTTGGAAATTTGGTTTCGGATTGGCAGGTATTTTTATGCTCTTTGGTTTGTTGCAATTTTATTTTGCTCGAAATATCTTCGGTGAAGCTGCCAATAAACCTCAACCCAAAAAGATTGATCTGCCCGAAGAAGAACTTAAAAAACGAGTATCGTGGACCAATTCGGATAAAATGTTGGCTTTTGTCGGTGTATTTTTGGCTTTTACTTGGGTAAAACACGGTATTTTTGAAGTAATTTCTCGGGGCAAAAGTTTCCTGCCCAAAAATATTGCAAGTATCAACTTGGCAGGCAATGATATTCATTTGGATTTGGCTACCGTTTTCTTTTTAATATCCATAATCGTTTTTATAACTTTGGGACTGTCTCGTTTAAAACGTTACGAACCGGTCGAAAGAGATAGACTTACCGTAATATTTATCATAGCTTTTTTTGTAATTGCTTTTTGGGCGAGTTTTGAACAAGCCGGTACCACCATGACCATTTTTGCCAAAGATTATACCAATAGGGTGCTAACCGAACATTGGGCAACCTTTTATAAAATTGTCGATACGATTATATCCATAGTTCCTATGCTTATATTGACTTATGTGATTTTTCAATTGGCTGTGAAAATTTTGGATAAATATCCTTTAACTGTGATTTTTACAACTATTAGTTTTATTATTATTTGGATTTTGGTAATATTTAGAGTAAAAGACAAAGTATTGAATGTCAATCCATTGGTAGATACTACTTGGTTTCAAATATTAAACCCGGTATTTATTATTACATTGGCACCGTTGTATTCAAAAATTTGGAAAAAATACAAGCTTTCGGCAGCACAAAAATTCTTTATAGGATTTTTGCTTTTAGGTTCCGGGTTTGGTATGTTGGCTTTGGGGGCTTCGTCTATTCCTGCCGGTGCTCAAACGGCATCGGTTAGTATTATTTGGTTGGTTTTGGCTTATTATTTGCATACTATGGGTGAATTGGCCATATCGCCTGTGGGACTTTCGTATGTGAGCAAATTGGCGCCTCTGCGTATGACCGGATTTATGTTCGGTATATGGTATATCTTTACCGGATTGGCAAATAAACTCTCCGGTTTAATGGCAGAAGCATCGGACGGTATAGCCGATAAGTTCGGTTTGTCAGGTTTCTTTTTGATTTTTACTATTGTACCTGTATTAGCCGGAATTATAATTTTGTCTTTGGATAAATTTTTAAAAAGTCGTATGCACGGAATAGATTAATAAATTGATATAAAATACGTATATTTTTTAATTATTTATAAATAAAAACTGTCTCAAAATAGATTATCAGTTGACATGGCAGCTATGTCATTCTCCAACTGTGCGTGAAAAAGCAAACTATTTAAGTGCAAGATTGTTGCAATAAACAGGGGCTGTAAAGTTTAATATTTTGAGACAGTTTTTAAATTATTATCGGTTAAACATTTCACGTCCCGAAAAATGAAAAGCAGCTTCAATAAGTGCGTTTTCATCACTATCCGAACCGTGAATGGCATTTTCGCCGATTGATTTGGCATACAAATTTCTAATAGTTCCCGGTGCTGCTTCTGCAGGATTGGTTGCTCCAATAAAAGAACGAAAATCTTCAACGGCATTTTCTTTTTCCAAAACAGCCGCAACAATGGGTCCTCGTGTCATGAATTCAACCAATTCGCCAAAAAACGGACGTTCTTTGTGAATTTCGTAAAACAACTCCGCATCGCGTTTTGAGAGTTGTGTCATTTTCATGGCTATAATTTTAAAGCCGGCTTGGTTAATTTTTTCCAAAATGGCTCCAATATGACCGTTTTCAACCGCATCGGGTTTGATCATGGTAAAGGTAATGTTTCCTGACATTTGTTCTAGTTTTTTTAGTTTGAGGCAAATTTACATAATTTTTTTGTTTATTTAATGTTTAAATGTATGCCAAAATTGAGTTGAATTTATATAAACTTGTAGTTGGGTGTAAACCATAAAAATACATTTGAATTGAAATTTAATAAAAAAACGCAAGTTCCTTAACCGGATAGCTTGCGTTTTTAGGTTTTATAAAGATTTATTTGTAAACTATTTAACCAGTTTTTGAGTATAGCTGTTATTTTTTTGATCAATAATTGTAATGATATAATTGCCTTTTGGCAAGCTACTGATATTCAGATGGTTGGTGTTTTTTGCTTGTAGAATTAATTGTCCTTTTATATCAAAAATCTTAATAGCCGAAGCTATACTGTTTTCGGGCATATTGACATATAAATCCTTTTGAACGGGATTGGGATAAACTTTAATATTTGAGCTGTTGCATGTAATATTTCCAAGCGCATCCAGTTCGTCTATTTTGATATCATCTATCGCAAAATCGTCTTTGTTTAAACTTCTGGCAGGTTCATTTACCACAAAACAAAATTGAGTAGTTGAAGGTAAGTTAAAACCGGATAAGTCTATGATTTTTTTCTCCCAACCATTTGTATTAGCGTTATTTGTAAAAATACTTATCCAATTGGTTCCGTCAAAAGCCAATATTTCAAAATTTACATTCATATCACCTTCATTGTTGCTTAAAATATATAATGAAATAGCCGGAGTGGTTAATCCGGAGATGTCAATTTTGGGGCTATACATTTTGGTGCCGTTGGGTGAAGGTTCTCCGGCGTCCAATACAAAGGCAAAATAACCGCCGCTTTCGGTTTGTGTTCCCGAAGCACTTCCTGCGTTACCAATATGTGCCGTAGCAGTTAAACTATTGACAAAGTGCCAAAATTTTTGGTCATTGTCCACCGATTGATCCATACCGTCCGGAATATTGCCGTTGTTTTCAAAATCGATAGAATACGGAGCGGAAACCGTAGGATAGTCGCAAGTGGTAAATGTCCAAACAGGAGAACTTTCGCCCGACATGTTTACAGCGGAAGCTTTCCAATAATAAGTGGTATTAAAATGAAATGTTTTGGGTCGTGCTTCAAAGTTATCAGGGTGTCCCAAAATATTCAAATGGTTTGCTTGTGTGCCGAACCACAAATCATATTGTGATACGTTACCGCCACTGGTCGGTGCTTCCCAACTTAAGTCGATGCGTGAAGTTTGGGTATTGGTTATTTGAATATTTTGTGCACCGTCCGCAGGAGTTGGATTTTGAGTAGGACCCGGTACTTCAACAGGTTCCATGGTTACATCGTCGATATACCATTCGTCACCGTCTCCGTCATCATCATAATTGATAAAGGCAATATAAATGGGTTGTCCTATGTATGCCGATAAATCAACGGTATGTTCTTCAAAATTTAAAGGAGCTGTTGCTTCATCAATGGTTTCCAAAGTAGTAAAATCACTGATAACGTCTTGTGAAGTTGTTGAAACCCTGATTTGAAAATTACCGTCATATTCGTCATCATAAGCTTGTTTAAAGAAAAAATGAAGCACATGATGTTCGTTTGTCGGAGTGAATTGTGGTGTAACCAACCAAGCTTCATAGGTATCAGAGAAACCAAAACTTGATATGGCAGAAAAGTCGCCGGTATGTGCCCAACCGTATGTTTGATATGCTTGTTCAAAATCATCTTGTTGCATCCATTCAATATCAAAGGCATCATCGGGGTCAGCACAGTTTTCCATGGTTATCCAACCGGCAGGCGGAAAAGTGCCACTTTCAAAAGTTTCCGTTAAAATTTGTGCTTTTATATTTATTGAATAAAATAGTAAAAGCGTAATAATTGTTACATTTTTCATAATAATTTGTGATTTTTATTGATTAATTTGAATTCAAATATATAGTAATTTTTATTAGAATAAAAAAAATTGAAAAAAAATATTTAAAAAAAGTGTCAAAAATCTTATTTTTAACCGGTCGAATTGATTAAATTTGGTTGCTTTAATAATAAAAAATTATAATTATGAATAAAAAAGTAACCATAATCGGTGCCGGAAATGTTGGTGCCACCGTAGCAGATGTAGTTGCCAAAAAAAATATTGTCAATGAAGTGGTATTAATCGATATCAAACCCAATTTTGCAGAAGGAAAAGCTTTGGATATTTGGGAATCATCACACATCAATTATTTTGACACCAAAGTTAAAGGTTATACCGACGATTATTCAAAAACAGCCGACTCTGATGTAGTGGTAATAACTTCGGGTGTTCCGCGTAAGCCGGGTATGAGCCGCGACGATTTGATAGGTATCAATGCCAAAATCATGAAAGAAGTATCGCAAAAGGCTTTTGAATATTCGCCCAATGCCAAGTTTATCATCGTTGCCAATCCGTTAGACGTTATGACCTATACCGCCTACTTGGCAACCGGATTGCCTCGCACACAAGTGTTTGGTATGGCAGGAGTTTTGGATACCGCACGTTTTGAAGCTTTTATTGCCGAAGCTTTAAATGTATCGCCCAAAGATGTAAAAGCCATGCTTTTGGGAGGACACGGCGATACCATGGTGCCACTTCCGCGATTAACCAGTGTCAGTGGTATTCCGTTGCCCGAATTAATGGACCCCGAAACCATTCAACAATTGGTAGAAAGAACCAAAAAAGGAGGTGGTGAAATTGTAAAACTTTTAGGCACTTCTGCTTGGTATGCCCCCGGTGCCGCCGCTGCCGAAATGGTTGAAGCCGTAGTGTTAAATTCTCATAGAGTATTGCCCGTATGTGTTATGCTTGACGGCGAATACGGACAACACAATGTAGCACTCGGTGTACCTGTTAAGTTGGGATATAACGGAATTGAAGAAATTATAGACCTTAAATTATTACCCGACGAAATGGCTCTGATGGAAACCTCAGCCAATCATGTAAAATCCGTTATGAAAGTTTTGGACGATTTAAAACTTTTTTAAGTCCCGTCAGGTATTTATTGCCAAAAGATTACATTTGGGAATTTATGGTTCAAATTCTTAAAAGCCGGAAAATTATCCGGCTTTTTTAGTATTTGTCATATTATTTTATGGATTTTTTCCTATATTTATTGTCAAAATAATTTTAAAATCTACAGCTATGAAAATTTATGATGACAAACACATTAAAAATGTTGCTTTTGTTGGAGCCCACGGCAGCGGCAAGACTACGCTTGCCGAAACCATGTTATTTGAAGCAGGATTGCTTAACAGACGGGGAACCGTAGAAAATAAAAATACCGTCTCGGACTTTACCGATATTGAAAAAGAAAGACAAACTTCCATTTTTGCCACACCACTTCATACCGAATGGCGTAACTATAAAATCAATATTATTGATACCCCCGGATTAGACGATTTTATCGGCGAAGTTATATCAGCCATGCGTGTATCAGATACAGCCCTTATGGTTATTAACGGACAACACGGAGTAGAGGTGGGAACCGAAATTATTTGGAACTATATTGACCGATTTAATCGCCCTACCGTTTTTGTTATCAACCAAATAGACCATCCCGATGTAAAATATGACGAAGCCTATAACAGTATTGTCGAATTGGTAGGAAAAAATGCCGTAAAAATTCAATTTCCTTACAAAACACCCGATGGACGTCAAGCCATTATTGACGTATTAAAAATGAAAATGTATGTTTTTGGACCCGACGGCGGCAAACCCGAAAAACACGATATACCCGAAGAACACAAAGAAATGGCAGAGATGCTACACAATGAATTGGTCGAAAAAGCCGCCGAAAACGATGAAGAACTCATGGAACTCTTCTTTGAAAAAGGCACTTTAAATGAAGATGAAATGAAATTGGGAATAAAAAAAGGAATGCTCAATTTGGAATTATTTCCGGTATTCGTAATGTCGGCTCTTAACGATATGGGTAGCGGACGTTTAATGGGTTTTATAGACAACGTAGCCCCTTCGGCACAAGATATGCCTGCCGAACCAAGTTTGGAAGGTGAAATAATTGAACCCAAAGTCGATGCACCGACATCGGTATTTGTTTTTAAAACCAAATATGAACCCAATGTGGGAAAAATTTCTTATTTTAAAGTTAAATCCGGCGAAGTAAAATCAAGTGATAAGTTGATGAACAGCCGCACCGGTGAGTTGGAAAATATGGGACAACTTTACATTATTAACGGTAAACAACGCGAAGCGGTTGAAAAACTGGTAGCCGGAGACATAGGTGCTGTCATCAAACTTAAATCTACCGAAACCAGCGATACTTTGCGTCATCCCGAACATAAAATTACTTTTAAACCCATTCAATTCCCCGCTCCGAGAATCAGAAAAAGAGTAAAAGCCACCAATAAAAACGAAGAAGAAAAACTACAAGAAGCTTTGAAAAAAAATCACAGTCAAGACCCGACGGTTGTTGTTACTTATGATAAAGAAATGAAACAACAAATTTTGGCTTGTCAAGGTGAATTGCACTTGGCTATTATCGATTGGATGTTGCAAAAAGAATACGGTATTAAAGCGGAATTTGAACAGCCTCGAATTTCGTATCGTGAAACCATACAACGCTCTGCACAATCGAGTTATCGCCATAAAAAACAATCGGGAGGTGCCGGTCAGTTTGGCGAGGTGCATCTAAAAATTGAACCTTACTACGATGGTATGCCCGATCCCGATAGTTTTCCGGTTCGCGGAAAAGAAGAAGATGAACTGCCATGGGGCGGTAAATTGGTATTTATCAATTCGATAGTCGGCGGGGTTATTGATGCACGATATTTACCTTCAATCAAAAAAGGTATTTTGGAAGTAATGGAAGCCGGTCCATTAACCGAATCGCCGGTTCGCGATGTGCGTGTGATTGTTTACGACGGTAAGATGCACCCCGTAGATTCCAACGATATATCATTCAAAATAGCCGGTGCCAATGCTTTTAAACAGGCTTTCTTAGATGCCAATCCGAAACTTTTGGAACCTATTCAAGAGGTTACGGTTAAGATGCCCGAAGAAATGATGGGAAATGTAATGACCGACTTGCAAAGTCGTCGAGCTATTATTATGGGTATGGAAACAGCCGGAAAATATCAAAAAATAAAAGCACGTGTGCCATTGGCGGAAATGTATCGATATTCAACCACTTTACGTTCCTTAACCCAAGGACGCGGTACATTTACTTCCGAATTTGTAGGATATGAACTCGTGCCGCAAAATGTGCAAGATGAATTGATCAAAGCCAATAAAAAAGAAGATTAATAATTTTGTTCATAATTGAGGTTGTCTCAAAAGACTGATATTTTTGTCATACGCCATTTGCGGAAGTGATAATTCTGTTTGTTGATAATTTGCAAACCGACTTTTATTAACTTGCAGATGCTTTTGAGGCAACCTCATCAAATATATTTGGACAATTTTTTGTTCCTCTAATTTATGTATTTGCTTACAAGCAACCTTTCTTAATATTTTAATTGACATACAACAGTGTGTTGTATGTAATTATCGAAAAATAAAAAATGGACGAATTAATCAATAATTTTTCAAAATATATATCAGTAAATAATTCCGACATTGAAGTTATTAAACAAATATTTAAAAAAAAGACCTACGATAAAGGCGAATTATTAATTGAACAAGGGAAACGAGCAGATAAATTATTTTATATTGAGAATGGATTAGTAAGAATGTATTTTATTGATGAAAAAGGTAATGAAATACATACCTATTTTGCAACGGATAATAGTTTTATAACATCATTTAGCGGATTTATTAATCAACATTTATCAGCCGAAAATATAAAAGCAGTTCACAAAACCAAAGTTTTTTACTTGAATTATACGGATTTCGAAAAAAAAAATAATTTTATAAATAAATTTAGGATACTTTTTGCCGAACAAAATCTCGTATGTATAAAGAAAAGACTTGATTTGTTACAAAATTCAAAAGCTATTGAAAAATACAACTACTTTTTAAAAAACACCGATAAAAAGATAATTAACGGAATACCATTATATCAAATAGCAAGTTATTTAGGAATAACCGCTGAAAGTTTAAGTCGGATTAGAAAAAATCAATTTCTTACCAAAAGTCAAGAATAATTAATAAGCCGAAAAGTAATTTTGCCAAAACTTTAAGATTTTGAATTATGGTAAATTTACAACAAAACAAGAAAGTATTAATTATTTTTGGCTTACTTACAAGCATAATGTTTATTATCGTTATGTTTATTGTCAATCCGTTAATTGACGGAAAAACAGGTTTAGAAGTAATAAAATTGCAATTGGCATTTAAAACAAATTTAGGAAAGTCAATAATTGAAAAATGGAACGAAACGGGACAAAATAACTTTTTGAAATATATTTATACCGATTTTATTTATGCATTTTCATATTCTATATTTTTATCAAGCATATACTTGCATAAATTATTAAAAAATAATATTCAAATTTCAACCAAACATATTATGATTTTATCAATTCCCATTATTGCCGGTATCTTTGATATGATAGAAAATACTATTGAGATAATATTTATAAAAAGTCCAAATAATTTTTCGGAATTGCTCTTCTTCCTCCATTCAATACTATCATTACTAAAATGGCTTACTTTTCCTATAATATTGTATTTTCTATTGAAAAGAAACTATGCACAACAAAATATTAATTCATAGTCGTTAATTGCTTAACTAACAGGTTGTTATATGTTTTTCTGCAAAATTCTTCAAATTTTGCTACCTTTGTGCAGTTGGAAAAGCTTAGTGCGTAATAATCTCTTACGAGTCATAAA
>Ga0256834_1000172_pt1 | contig 44822 bp, 46 predicted proteins | sample 4281140metaG_FD_190536 | JGI IMG/M metagenome (GOLD analysis project Ga0256834, IMG submission 190536) | Hydrothermal vent microbial communities from East Pacific Rise, Pacific Ocean - 4281-140 | ecosystem: Environmental > Aquatic > Marine > Hydrothermal vents | place: Pacific Ocean: East...
TTATGAAGGCCTAGCGTGCGTTAAGCCAAAGAGGCGCAACGCAGACAGCGGGCAAAAGGGCCATAATTAAAGGATAGGATTAGCCGCACGGGACACTAGAGGTGTTATAACGCCATTTACAGAAAGACCAAAGTAGGGAAAATGGAACCATGTCGACAGTTACCACAATATATATGACTCCAGACTGTGCTGAACAGATGCGAGCCGAACTCAAAGAGTTGCTTTATGTGAAGCGACCCGACACTGTGCGGCGCGTGGCCGATGCAGCTGCCGAAGGTGATCGTTCGGAAAATGCCGAATATATTTACGGCAAACGCCACCTGAGAAAAATTGATTCCCGTATTCATTTTTTGACGAAAAGAATTGAGAGCGCTGAAATCGTTGATCCAGTCACCCAAGGCAAAACTGCTGCTGGCCGTGTTCTGTTTGGAGCAACCGTAACCATTGAGGATGAAGAAGGGGACGAAAAAATTTACTATATTGTTGGGGTCGATGAATACAATGGCTCTATAGGCCTTGTGAGCTGGAAATCCCCCGTTGGCGAGGCCCTCATGAGAAAAGAGGTGGGCGATGTTGCTACAGTAAAAACTCCCTCCGGGACCAGGGAGTTTGAAATCCTTGGTATTGAATATAAGCCCATTAAGGGTGTTGAAATAATAAGCCGGGTTTAGTGTCGTTCCAGGGACACTTGACTCAATTCGAACTGTCTCACTCTATGCCACTACCGGTCAGCGACAACAATTTCCTCTTGAAGTTTTGCAAGCAGCAAAGTCAGATCTTGGCGTACGTATTCATGAGTGTACTCATCTGCGGGATCAGGCGTCTGGCCTGACCGTTGAAACAGCGGCCGCTCTTGATGCAGTTCTCCCCATCGCACATCTACCTGGCGCACGAATTCCTCTAGCGCATAATCACTGGCCAATATGGTGTTGATTATCTCCTGTAGCGCATTCAGGGGTTGTTGCAGATGATTCGCCAGCAGGAGTTCGTTGCTTCGTACCAGGCGGCGCAATATCGACTTCAATGCCCCTGAAGGGTCCGAAGTATGTTGGTCGATCCATTGCGTCAACACGGTTACGGCCTGCTTTTGTTGCGAAATGGGAGATTCACCCTTTATCAGTCCACTACCAGCACGACCGATGGCCGTTGCTATGGTGAATTTTTGCTGAGCAAGCAATTTACGTTGCACTTCATCGGTGCTTGGGTCTTTCTTTTTAACCATCCTCGGGATGTCCTTTCTGTTTATCTCAGAATATCAGTTGGTTTAAGTTTCACAAGTATTAAGTCGGCATAGTATATTGTTGTTTAACTACCACTATTCATTCATCCATCTTCAGGTACAGGAATCAATATGAATAGCTGGTTGTTAGTTCCCACATAAAACAGATGAGAAGCCTGTGGGTATTTTCAGTTTAAGTTGACCTTTTGAACGGGATTGTCAGATTATATGAGCCTGGTTGTAGAAGGCTCTTTTTTGCACTGTCGATAGAAGGTGGGCGGAGAGTTTTGACGAACTCTCCGCCCTTTTTGCTTTCGGGGCCAACACCCCTTACCAAAAGCCTAGGGTCAGGCCTGAAAGACTGCAAGTTAGACGCTAGTCGTTGCACCTGACATTTTTTCGCTAAGTTCCAAAATGTAGGTGAACTCAATCGTTGGCTGTAAAGAAAATTGACACCTTATGCATTGTTTGCTATTTTCATGCATAAAGGAGGTGCGCTATGAGAACGACGCTTGATTTGCCCGAAGAGCTTCTTAACGAAGCAATGGAAACCACCCATATTCAGACGAAAACAAAAGTGATAATCACAGCCCTTGAAGAGCTTATCAGGAAATCAAAAATTTCTGAGATTAAGCACTACAAAGGCAAAATAGATTTAGATATTGATTTAAATTCAATCAGAGGTCGGCAATGTCGGTTTTAGTCGACACCTCTGTTTGGGTTGAATATTTCAGAAGTGGCAACAATTTCGATAAGTTAGATTTTTTAATAGATGAAAATCTTGTTGTCATAAACGACTTAATTCTTGCAGAGCTAATTCCTTTCCTGAAAGTCAGGAACCAAAGGAAACTCATCACCCTTTTGAACAAAATAAATAGGTTAGAGATAATGGTTGACTGGCAGCAACTCATTGACTACCAGTATAAATGTTTAAAAAAAGGCATTAACGGTGTAGGTATACCTGACCTGATAATTGCCCAAAATGCACAACAAAACCACTGTAGTATTTATAGCTTAGACAATCATTTCAACCTCATGCAAGACGTTCTAACAATCATACTATTTGAGCGTTAACATGCTGGGCTTGCGGGACGTGGACAAGATAGAATGTCCCGTTTTTGCGTTTTTACGATTATTGCTGACGTTATGTGCAAAAATCAATAATGGTATCGAGCCTGAGCGATAAAAATGGAATCGCCCTCTACTTTATAAACGATTCTGTGCTCATCATTGATTCGTCTGGACCAATAGGCCGACAAACCATGCTTCAGCGGTTCGGGCTTCCCGATACCAGAAAAAGGTGAACGCTGTATATCCTGAATCAAAGCATTCACCCGCTTGAGGATTTTCTTGTCAGTCTTTATCCAACATTGGTAATCATCCCAAGCATTTTCGGAAAATATGAGTTTCACAGAGAAAGCTCCCGCTCAGTTCCACCATTTGATTCCAACTGAGCTATAGACTCCAGAAGGCGGCGAGCATTTTTAGGGCTTCTCAGTAAATATGCTGTTTCTTCAAGAGCTTGAAAATCTTCAAGAGACATCATAACAACCGAACTTTCATTGCGGCGCGTGATAATGACAGGGTCATGATCGTCACATACTTTTTCCATCGTTTTTGCTAAATTGCTTCGAGCATTGGTGTAAGAAATAGCTTTCATGGCGACTCTCCTTTTCGGTACATGTACGGGTAATCGTACCATAAAGGCAAGCACATAACAAACAATCAACCGAGGCTACAGTCCTGTTAACCGACACACGTTATCCGAAAACCATGGTCACTGAAAATGGACTCTGTTGACTTAACGACCTGCTTCTATTATCAATGATTACATCATGAAATATATTCGATATCATTCCCTGTTTATAATGATTCTACTTTTGGTTGCTTGTAGTACTCCGACCCCTACCTATAAGGTCAGAGTCTCGGATGCACCCTCTCAAATTGAGAAGCAACCGACCCAGCGATCCTACGAAGTCAACGGCGAACGCTATCAACCGATAGCTTCCGCCGCAGGTTATACTGAGAAGGGCATTGCCAGTTGGTACGGTAAGAAATTCCACGGGCGCAAAACCAGCAATGGTGAGACCTACGACATGTACGCGATGACGGCAGCACACAAAATCTTGCCGATGAATGTCCACCTGAAGGTTACCAATCTTGATAATGGTCGTTCGACGGTGGTGCGTATCAATGATCGCGGCCCATTCGTCAGGAGCAGGATTATTGATCTCTCTTATTCCGCAGCCAAAGAATTGGGCGTGGTCGGTCCGGGTACGGCACCGGTACGTATCGAAGCTCTTGGCTATCGCGATGATACACAAGCTGGAGCGGCACCACACTATAAACAGCTGGCCAGTTACGATATCGGACCATTTATGGTGCAGATTGGGGCTTTCACAGTAAAAGAAAACGCCTATCGACTGGCAGAAAAACTCCAAGGTCGGTATGGCAGTACTTCAGTTGCTGAAGGTTGGGTGAATGGTCAAAGATTTTACCGGGTTCGCGTCGGCCTTTATGATTCGATGGCGCTGGCCATCAATGGTCTGCAGCAAACCGAAACCGATGGTTACCAGAGGAGTTTTATTGTTGCCCGTTAGATGTGGCCTCTGGAGGTCACCTGCCAGTGGACTGTCTGCTTTTTTGCGATAAACTACTAAGAACTTCAAAGTTTTAAAGCTGTAATTTCCTCCGGGGGGGGGCTTGATGAACAATCCCACCGATACCAGGATAGAACACATCCTCTCTTTTTCTCCTGCGATTATCTATACATGCAGGGCAGATGGAGATTTAGGTGCAACCTTTGTCAGCAAAAACATTACCCATCGCTTTGGTTATTCCGTCCAGGAATGCCTGGATGACCCTAATTTCTGGCGTGGGAATATCCATCCTGATGATTCTGAACGTATTTTTGAAAACCCTGGCTCTCTTTATGAGAAAGGTCATCATACTCATGAATATCGTTTCCGAAAAAAAGATGGCAGCTACGCATGGGTTCTTGATGAAGTGCATTTGATACGCGACTCAGAAGGTAACCCCATAGAAATTATTGGTTCCTGGTTGGACATCACTGCGCGTAAAGAAACGGAAGTAGCTCTCCAGAAAAGTGAAGCACTGTTTCGTGCTTTTTTTCAGACAAACCCTGTCGCAACGATTATCACTTCTATTTCAGGCCTGGTCTACATGGCTAACCCGGCCTTTACAAGTTGTACCAATTTTACTGCAGAGGAAGTTGTGGGACGAACTGCGCAGGAACTCGGTTTCTGGCGCGACCCTGAAGAACGGAATCGCATGGTTGCCGCTATTAAGGATTATGGATTTATAGATAACCTGGAAAACTCTTTTTACGGCAAGGATAACAAACCAATGACCTGCATCGTATCCAGCCGCGCCATTGAGTACGAAGGTGAAGTGAGGATGTTGAGTATCGTTATTGATGTCACTGAGCAGAGAAAAGCCGAAGAAGCTCTGCGTAAACTCGATCAGGCCAAGAGCGATTTTATCTCAACTGCTGCTCATGAGCTCCGTACTCCGTTGATTGCTATTATCGGTTATTCAGAGTTGCTGGGGAGTGCTGTCAATACCGCTCTGACTGAGGAGCAGAAACAGAGCTATATTTCTATTATTCAGGATCAAGCCGAAGACCTTAATCATCTGGTTGACAATCTTCTCGATGTTGGTCGTATCCAGGTTGGTAGATCCCTGGGGATTGTCCTCAAAGAAGTTGAGCTTGCAGGAATTATAGAAAAAGTAGTTGAAGCATTAAAAATGAAAAGCCGACGACACAATGTCCTTGTTGCTCACTACAATGCTCTTCCTGAGTACATATGTATAGATAGTCCTCGCATCACCCAGGTATTGAATAACCTGCTATCCAACGCGATAAAGTATTCTCCTCAGGGTGGTCCGATCAAAATTCAGACTATGACCGATGAAGAGAAGGTTACTGTTTCGATTATAGATCAGGGCATAGGTATGACGCCTCAACAGGTTGAACGTATTTTTGACAGGTTTTATCGTGGCGAGGATGAGGACGCTGTAGTTAGTGGCCTGGGTTTGGGAATGTGTATTGTCGAACAGATTATCGCCGATCATGACGGAGAAGTTTTTGTCTCCAGCGCTCTGGATGAAGGAACGACGGTCACATTTACCTTGCCGATAAACAATAGTTGCCAGTCTGTTTATTAAGCCCCACGTTTTCTAAGTTCGTCCTGTATGAGCTTTTTCTGTGCTTGGTTGAGTCTTTTGGATACCAGCAGGTTACGTACGTCAATGGTACGCAATTGGGGGAGAAAGAGGGTGAACCAAACGGCCGGGGTCCGTTGGTTTTTGAGGATGGCGAATCTTAAGTTGGGTCGAGATTTCCACTTGGGGTGCCTTGCTATCATGGAAATGGTTTCCGCTGATGACTTGGCACCGTTGATGAATTGCAGGATAGCCACCTCACGCAGACGCGGGCTGTTCAGACAAATCTCTACCAGCCGGCCTTCGCCTTCCTTGATGATTTCACCGATAACTGTTGCTGTCGCCCGTCGCGCCAGGGTTATCTTGTTGCCCAGTTCTGTAGTTGGTATCCGCTGAATAATGGCACGCTCTGCAGCGAATTTCTGGTCCGGTGTTACGCCTGGAATCAGGCAGAGATCAACCAGCTCAAACAGGTGGAGGTGTTGCAGCAGGGTAAGCACGACCGAGCCTGGTGTACCGGGGTTTTTTACCAAAGCAACCTGTAGACGGTGACTGCTTTTGGCGATCTCCAGCAGGTAGATGGCTTTGAGAAGATCTTCGCTGAGGTCGCGGCGTTTGAGCAGAGCGAGAAGATGATCTTCGTGCAGGCTCGGGTTCTTTAAGGCTGGTCGCACAACCTGCATTTCCGGGTCGAGAAGAACCTGAAAAAGTTCATCACCTGTTGCGGTCAGGGCCTTGTGCAGACGTCTGCCGAGTTCGACATCAAGTCTGGGTGAAATGGGTTTGTCAGCCATGCTTTCATTATGTTAGCTAAAGAGGATGTCGTCAATGCCCTGGGCTGCCATCGTTACGCAGGTACTCGCCAAGGAAGTCTGCCTTGAAGCTGGTGTAGTCATTGGCTTCGATAGCGGCACGCGCACCGGCAACCATATCGAGGTAAAAACGTACATTGTGGATTGCTGCCAGAGTTGCCGAAAGAACTTCGTTGGCATTGAAAAGGTGATGTAGATAAGCTCTGGTAAAGTTGCTGCAACAGTAACAGTTGCACGAAGCGTCGACAGGGTAGAAATCGCGACGATAGCGCCGGTTGGTTAGACGAATTTTGCCACGTCGGGTAAATAGTGTGGCGCTGCGGGCATAACGGGTCGGGATAACACAATCGAACATGTCCATGCCACGTTCGATACTTTCGAGAATGTCTTCAGGCAGGCCGACCCCCATAAGGTACCTGGGTTTATCTTCCGGCAGGAAGGGTTCAGTGTAATCAACAACTTTTTTGAGCAGTTCCAGTCCTTCGCCGACACTGACGCCGCCGACGGCGTAACCGGGGAAATTCATCTCTGTGAGGGCCAATGCGCAATCGCGGCGCAGATCGTCGTAAACACTTCCCTGCACTATGCCGAAAAGAGCCTGATCCTCCCGCTGGTGTGCTTTGAGGCATTCATCTGCCCAACGAAGGGTCTTGCGAATTGACTTACGGGCGTAATCGTGGGTGGCCGGGTAGGGAATGCACTCATCAAAAGCCATGATGATGTCGGCTCCGAGGCGGTTCTGAATGCTGGTCGCCTCGCGTGGGCCGAGAAAAATACGCTCGCCGTTGATTTCATGTTTAAAAAAGACCCCAGTGTCGGTAATCTCTTTTTTGGGCAGTGAGAAAACCTGGAACCCGCCGCTATCTGTCAAGATCGGCTTGGGCCAGTGCATAAATTTATGCAGTCCACCAGCTTTTTCCACCAAAGCTTCACCGGGCTTGAGGTGCAGATGATATGTGTTGGAGAGAATAATCTGAGCGCCGGCATCGTCAACTTGTGCCGGAGTCATTGCCTTGAGAGCACCATGGGTGCCCACAGGCATGAAAATAGGTGTTTCTATTGCACCGTGCGGCGTAGTTACACGGCCACGGCGAGCGCGAGTTTTATCGTCTTTGGCGAGCAGTTCAAATTCAAGCATGGTATATTAACTTTTCTGGTGCATATGTTGCACCTCATAGAGTATAAAACATTTTAATCGTTAGCGGTAATTGACTTGGCGGACTTTAACAGAATTGTGCAGAGACCACAATATCCTGAAATGGCTACTGAGAACAACTTTCTGATACCGAAGTGGCCGGTTGAGTTGCAGCGGGTTGATGTTGTCAAGGCACGTTTTATCCTCGACTTTGTCTCGCCATGCGTTGTGAAGCCAGCAGATTTCCTTAGTTTAGGACGTGTCCTGCGTGTTGTTGGAAGGCAATTTGTAGATTCTTACGATTTTGCTGCAATCCAGCAATGGAAAACTCTTTTCCAGCCAGCCTTGAGTGACGACCCGGTTGCCAGGCGTAAATTCCAGAAGCCAGCGCCTGCTTTTGTTGTCACCATGCCGATTATGCAGCAAGAATTATTTGATGCTGGTGATCGCCTGGAGCTCGAGGTGCTCTTTCTCGGTACCGGCATACCGTTAATCCACGATTTCCTGCGTAGTTTGATTCATGTAGGCCACCTTGGTCTGGTTGTCGGTGAAGGTCTTTTTGAAGTCAATGAGGTGCTCAGCAAGGCCTCTGATCACTCAGAAGACCTTGTTTGGCGTCAGTCTGATCCACTTGAGTTGTTAACTTGTAACGTCCTGCCTCTGGACTGGTTGCTGCAAAAGGATCACATCACGAACGACGTAGTTGTTAAATACGTAACACCAACGCGTCTTATGGTGAATGGTAAGCCGCTCAGAAAACCACGCTTTTCTCAAGTGTTCCCATTTATGCTGCGACGGGTTACGTCCATGCTTTATGCCCACTGTGGTGTTGAAGTGCTTGACGATCCGACGTATCTGCTCGAGCTGATTAATGATCTGCATGAGGTCGAATCCAGACTTCACTGGCATGATTGGCGTCCCCTGGCTGGCCGGAAGGGTCTGGTTGTCGGTGGTTTTATGGGCGAAACAAAGCTGCAAGGGCAGGCCCTTGAGGAGGTTTATTGGCTGTTTGCGGTTGCTTCTCTGCTTGGAATTGGTAAGGCTGCGACTTCTGGTGCTGGACAGATTGCCATCTGTGCATGAAAATCTTTACTGAGTTTCTGGAATTGGTTGCCGGCATTCAAATGCTTGTTATAATTGAAAAAACTACTGAAGTTTTGTAGCAGTTTCCAGGAGGTGCCGCCATGACAGACGCATGGGAAGTACGTAAAAAGGCTTTGGAAAACAAATATTTTCATGATCTGGAAAAAGTTTTGATCGAGAAGATCAAAACAGATACCCGTGAAAAACTTATTCGCAAGTATTGTCTTAATCGCTGCCCCAAATGCGGTGATCAGATCGAACCTGTTGATTTCAGAGGGGTTCCCATGGACAGGTGTCTTAACTGTGGAGGCATCTGGTTGGGACCAAATGACCTCAGAACCCTTTCGGAGAAGGACCATCGGACATGGTTTGACCGTTGGTTTAAGGAAGAAGCTGCTGGTGACAAGGTAAATACCCCAGAGCCTGTCTAACAATAAAGGCCAAACATCTGGGCTTGCAGCCGATCCTGGATTGCTGGACAGGCTCTTGGACTTATTGTGCTTGCCAAAAAGATCTTAAGATGGCAATGCCGTCAAAGTTGATATGCACTTTACTCTCATACGTTACATTTTAATAAGCTTTCTTGTTGCTGTCGCTGGCTTCATGTTGGCGTGCCTGGTTGCCTTGTCTTCCCTGGAGCAGGTTGCAGCGCAACTGGAGACGTCTGATGTTGCTGCCACCCTGGAAATGATTCGTAATAACCAGTTTATTGTACTGCTGCTCAGCCTTGTTGGTTTTTTGGGGGGACTGATAGGGATGACTTCTGCCGCACATCAGGCCGCCCGAATTGTTGACCGTTTGCGCCAGGCAACCATATATCTTGGAGATGTTGTTCTGGACGAGATGTCACCTGATGACTTTTTGCTGGCCAGCGACGGCCTGGATCGTGAGATTCAGGAGATGATGCTGAAGATCAAGAATAGCCAGCAACGTTATCTGGATGCCAGTCCACTAACTCGTTTACCAGGGAATTTGGCTATTGAGCAAGTCCTAAAGGGCAAGATGGAACATGGTGAGAAGTTTGCTCTTTGCTATATCGATTTGGATGATTTCAAGGCGTTCAATGACAAGTATGGTTACGCTAAAGGAAGCGATCTGATTAAAATGACCGGTGAAGTTCTTTACCGTGCCAAGGATGAATATGCTGATCAACAAGACTTCGTTGGCCACATCGGTGGTGACGATTTTGTGCTGATTACATCACCTGACAAGGTGGAGTCGGTGTGCCAGGCGATCCTCGACGAGTTTGATAGTCTGATCCCCGACTATTATCCCCCTGAGGATCGTGAGACTGGTTTTATAGAAGGGTCGGATCGTTATGGAGTGATGAGACGCTTTCCGATCATGTCGATCACAATCGCAGTTGTTTCAGATGAAAAGCGATCCTTTAAGTCTCCTATAGAAATAGCTAGGGTTGCGACAGAAATAAAGGATTATGCGAAGAGTTTACCTGGTAGTAATTATCTGATTGATCGACGCATAACAACGCGTTGGGATACATGAACTCTGTGCCAACATAAAAACGGGAAGGCAGATAAAGCCTTCCCGTTTTTACTTCATCTTAGTTCTGGAACTATTTTGTGTTCTCTTCCCCAAATATCTGCGCACTGAAAACATAGATGTCAGCATCATCTGCTTCCCAGGCGTTAATGGACAAGCCCGCCTTGAGACAGGTCTGCTGGAGAAAAGTTTGTCTGTCCCAGCCGTGTTCTGTTGCAACCTGTGGCAGCAAGACTCCGCGATAAAAGCTTTTCTCGATATAGATGCCATGCTTACCGACTTCAATTTCTTCAATATCCTCGATCTTGTTCAGTGGTGACAGTACTGAAATTTCGAGGGTGAAATTATCGAGATCTTTATCTTGCAGAGGATAGAAGCGAGGATCCTTTGCTGATGAGGCCTGAGCCATTTGCGCAACTTCTTTAAAGAGGGGTAGTTCAGATTGAAAGTTGCCTATGCAGCCGCGCAACTGCCCATCCTGTTTGATGGTAACAAAGCATCCGTTACGTTGGTTCAGGGCTCTTTCTTCGCGGGGTTCGACGTATTCCTGGCCGGTTTGCACGCCTTGAATGATTGCTTGGCGGGCAATGGCTAGGAGGGCTTGCTTTTCGTGAGTGTTCAACTCTCGGTCCACGCTGCCTCCGATAATTGTCAGGGATGAATGTTGCAGTTGATGAACGGGATGATCATAGTGCCATCAACTGATTTTTACAAGATATCTGACGTCATTTCTGCATTAATTCTCAGATTAAGTTTTCGAGACGGATTATAGCGACGGTACCTTTACAGGGACCGTCGCTTAGATGATTTATTTGGCTTTCTTGAGAGACTTTTTCCGATCGTTTTCGTTTAGATGTCGTTTGCGCAGGCGGATCGATTCAGGGGTCACCTCAACCAGTTCATCATTGTCGATGAATTCCAGTGCTTGCTCAAGGGTCAATTCGCGTGGTGTGGTCAAACGGATCGCCTCATCAGTTCCAGAAGCTCGCACGTTGGTCAGCTTTTTTCCTCGGCAGGCATTGACCACAAGGTCTTTTTCCTTGGCATTCTGGCCGAGAACCATCCCCTCGTAAACCCGGGTTCCAGGTCCGACAAAAAGGCTGCCACGCTCCTGCAGGTTAAAGAGGGAGTAAGCGACGGTTTCTCCTTGCTCCATAGCGATCAAGACGCCGTTTTTACGTCCTGGAATAGTTCCTTTCCATGGGGCATAGCCGTGGAATGTATGGTTGAGAACACCGGTGCCGTGGGTATCGGTCATAAACTCGCTACGGAAACCAATCAGACCACGCGCTGGTATTATGAATTCTATGCGGTTAAAGCCTTTAATAGAGTTCATGGCGGCCATTTCCGCTTTACGGGGACCAAGTTTTTCGATGACGGTCCCCTGGAATTCTTCCGGGACATCGACGACCAGATACTCCATTGGCTCACACTGCTCGCCATCTATCTCGCGACAGATGACTTCCGGCTTGGAAACAGCCAGCTCAAAACCCTCGCGTCGCATATTTTCAATCAGGATAGAGAGATGTAATTCACCCCGTCCTGACACCCTGAAAGTATCGGTATTGTCCGTTTCTTCTACACGCAGAGAGACATTGGTGCGCAGTTCCTTAAAAAGTCGGTCGCGAATGTTGCGAGATGTTACATACTTGCCTTCGAGACCTGCGAATGGTGAAGAGTTGACGATGAAATTCATCGACAGAGTCGGCTCATCAATCGAGATATATGGTAGTGATTTTGGTTGTTCAGTACAAGCCATGGTTTCACCTATGCCGACATTTGCAAAACCTGCAATGGTGACAATGTCTCCAGCCGTGGCTTCGGTAAGATCGATCTGCTTGAGACCTTCATAACCGAGCAGTTTGGTAATACGTGCACGGGAGATCTCACCATCTTTCTTGATCAAAGCCAGGGTTTCACCGGCGCTGACTGTGCCATTGAAAATCTTGCCGGTGGCAATGCGGCCGTAATAGTCGTTGTAGTCAATTGAGGTGACCAGCATCTGGAATGGGGCATTTACGTCGGCAACTGGTGGAGCTACCCGTTCGCGAATCATATCAAAGAGTGGACCGAGATCGTTTGATTCATCCTCGAGCTCACGTTTGGCGATGCCTTGCTTGGCACTGGTGTAAACGATTGGGAAATCGAGTTGTTCTTCGTCGGCGTTGAGCTCGCAGAAGAGGTCGAAGACCATGTCAACAGCTTTTTCCGGACTTGCTCCCGGTCGGTCGATCTTGTTGATAACGACGATCGGCCGGATGTCAAGATCGAGGGACTTTTTCAGGACAAAGCGGGTCTGTGGCATTGGGCCGTCAAAGGCATCGACCAGCAGCAGGACCGAGTCGACCATTTTGAGGACACGTTCCACTTCACCACCGAAGTCGGCGTGGCCGGGGGTGTCGACGATGTTGATCTTGAGTCCATCATGGTAAATTGACAGATTCTTGGAGAGAATGGTGATACCGCGCTCTTTCTCCAGATCGTTACTGTCCATCACCCGCTCGGTGATGACCTGGTTGTCGCGAAAGACTCCGGATTGTTTAAGCATAGCATCGACCAGGGTGGTTTTGCCGTGATCGACGTGAGCGATAATAGCGATGTTACGCAAATGACTTGTCATGATTGATGCCTTAATATATGTATTTTAATGGTTTGTAGTTGTTCGGGCGGCACATAATAAGCCCTTGACGAGGAAATGCAAGGAGCATTTTGATTCTTGGCCCCGTTTGTTTGTGAAATCACAAAGTTTGTTGATAATATCATAACATTGATCGCAGAAAGGTTGTCAGGCGCAGGTTTGTCTGCTATGTACACTTCAATAGCATGGAATGGTTGCAGATGACAGGTGTGCAATGAAATTGGATATAATCCTGGAGAACAGTGAAAAGCTTTGCTGGGAAGGTCGACCGGCACCGCGTTGCTACACATTTAGAAACTGGCGACATTCGTTTTTCGGCCTCGCTCTCATGCCTGTTTGCAGCTACTGGCAATACTCTGGTTTTGGTTTTGCGAAGGAGTATGAACTCTTCTGGCTGGCCTGGTTGCCACTCCCTTTTCTGCTGGTGGCGCTTTACCTGACGATTGGTCATTTTATTCAGGCTCGACTGGAGTGGAATCACGTCTACTATGCGATCACGGATCGTCGCCTGCTGGTTCAGCGTGGTTTTTTGAAGCCGCGCATCGAGACTCTTGAGCTTGCGGAGATTACCTATTTCAGCCTGCATCGTCAGGGTGAGCAGCTTGGAACGCTGCGGGTTCATAAGGGCAAGGAGCAGAAGTTGACGCTGCATTGTATTGAGCATCCGCGTCGCGCAACCGATCTTTTGGAAGAGGTGATGGGGTTAACTCAATGAATAATAAAGCTTTTTACCTGGAAACCTTTGGCTGTCAGATGAATGTGGTCGATTCGGAAAGAATTGTCGATCTGCTCGACGGCATCGGTCTTCATCAAGTTGAAGAACCGGATCAGGCCAGCCTGATTCTTTTGAATACCTGCGCAGTGCGCGACAAGGCGGTTCGCAAGGCTTATGGTCATCTTGGCCGCTTCAAACCCCTCAAAGACCGAAACCCGGCATTGATTCTCGGTATGGGTGGCTGTATCGCTCAGCAGGAGGGCAAGCAACTCCTGGAAGAGTTCTCTTACCTGGATCTGGTCTTTGGTACCCATAACGTTCACCGCCTCCCCGAACTGGTGCAGCAGGTTGCAGATAACCGCGTGCGCTGCGATGAGACCGAGTTCCTCGATCGTGAGACCCGTTTGCAACTCTTTCCGTCACGTACCGGCAAGGATGCTTTCACCAGCTTTGTCACTGTTATGCAAGGGTGTGACAACTTTTGCAGTTATTGCGTGGTCCCCTATGTTCGTGGTCGCGAGATTAGTCGTTCCAGTGGTGAGATTCTTGATGAAGTTCGTGAACTGGCAGAGCATGGCGTTCGTGAGGTGACTCTGATCGGGCAGAATGTCAATTCATACGGCACCAAGGAGAAAGAAATCAGTTTCTCCGCGCTTCTCGAGCAGGTCAACGCCATTGATGGTATAGACAGAATTCGCTTTACCACGTCTCATCCGAAAGATCTTTCAGATGATCTGATCGATTGTTTTGGTCGACTTGATAAACTCTGTAAGCACTTGCACCTGCCGGTTCAGAGTGGTTCAGACAACATTCTTAAGGCCATGAATCGCGGTTATTCTCGTGAACGTTACCTGAGTATAGTGTCCCGTTTGCATCAGGCCTGTCCTGATATCCGTCTGAGCTCAGATATTATCGTCGGCTTCCCTGGCGAAACCGAGGACGACTTTACCGAGACCCTGTCGCTGCTTGAAATGGTTCGCTACACTGAAATATATTCTTTCATTTATTCGCCGCGTAGTGGCACAACGGCTGCCGATATGAAGGATGAGTTTACTGCTGAAGTAAAGCAGGAGCGTTTCAATCGTATGCTCGATTTGCAGCATGAAATCAGCCGCCACACCTGGGAAGCTGATGTTGGCGGAGTTCAGGAAGTGCTGGTCGAAGGCGAGAGTAAAATGGGGGAAGGCCAGCTTTTCGGCCGATCTACCTGGAACAGGATTGTTAATTTCTCCGGGTCACCAGAGCTGGTGGGACGTCTGGTATCGGTAAAGATTACAAAATCATTTCGCAATTCTCTGCTTGGAGAGTTGAGCGAAGGCCACTGACTTATGGATGAACAGGCGATTATGAACGAGAAGGATTTTCAGTTTTTCAAAGAACTGGTTGAAGCACCTAGCCCGTCAGGCTTTGAACAACCGGCACAACGCGTGATTCGTAAGGCTCTGGCAAATGTTGTGGATGATGTGCGTGGTGGGGCGACCAGTGCCTACGGCCGAAGAGGAATCAATCCCTTGTCAGGTTATGGGGATTCCGCGTGCAACGGGGACTGACGCCAATGTTATGCAGCTTGTTTATGGCGGCGTTGCAACAGCACTGATCAGTATCCCGCTACACTACATGCACACGCCGGTAGAGGTGCTTGATTGGGCTGATCTTGAAGGCGCTGTGAAGCTTTTATCCCTAATTAACTATTATGAAAAAGTAAAAAAAACTTGACATCACAAGGTCTTTTGACTAAGTTTCGGGTTTCTGTGAGCCCCGTTAACTTACAGAGTTGATATAGAGAGGATTTAGTTAATGAGTACTTCAGTTGCCAAAAAAGGTGAATTCCAGCAGGACTGGTATGTGGTCGATCTGGACGGTAAGGTTTTGGGTCGGGCGGCTACAGAGATTGCCCGTATACTGAGTGGCAAGCACAAGGCTATTTATACGCCGAGCGTCGACACCGGTGATTTTGTCATTGTTCTTAATGCAGAAAAAATACGTCTGACCGGTAATAAACTAAGTCAGAAGATGTATCATCGCCACAGCGGTTATACCGGTAGTCTAACTTCGATTTCAGCTGGCAAGATGCTTGAGAAAACTCCCGAAGAGCTGATCAAAAAAGCAGTTAAAGGGATGTTGCCGAAGAGCAAGCTTGGACGACAGATGTTCACAAAACTTAAAGTCTATTGCGGTGCCGATCATCCGCATAAGGCACAGCAGCCCAAAGAACTTCAGGTTTAAGGGAATTCAGGAGATATTAAACGATGGCCGAGCAAAAAATTTACGCCACCGGTAAGAGAAAAACATCTATTGCCCGTGTCTGGATGAAGACGGGAACAGGTGAGATCACTATTAACAAGCGAACTATGGACGAGTATTTCGGTCGTCCGACATCCAAGATGGTTGTACGTCAGCCTCTTGAACTGACAGATAATATCGGTAAATTTGATATTACCGTCAACGTTTGCGGTGGTGGTCCTTCCGGTCAGGCTGGTGCTATCAAGCACGGTATTACCAAGGCGTTGCTTGAGGTTGACCCAGAGCTTCGTGCATCGCTGAAAAAGGCGGGTTTCATTACCCGTGACAGCCGTATCAAGGAACGTAAGAAGTATGGTCGTCGCGGTGCTCGCCGCAGCTTCCAGTTCTCCAAGCGTTAATGCCTTTGCGGCCCCTTTAGAGTTTCGGGGGGTCGTCAGATATTTGGTTGGAAAGGGAAGCCTGCGGGTTTCCCTTTTGCCGTTTAAGGAGTTTATATGCATCGGATTGCAGTTATTGGTGCAAGTGGCTACACCGGCGTTGAATTGCTACGGTTGCTTTCACAGCACCCGGAGACGGAGCTGGTCTGTGTTACGTCGCGGCAGTATGCCGGGCAGCCGGTGAGCGAAGTCTTTCCTTCCCTGCAAGGCAGCCTGGACCTGTTTTTTGAAAATCATGACACCGCAGGACTGGCAGAACGGGCTGATCTGGTGTTCACTGCCGTTCCTCATCAGGCTGCCATGGGGATGGTTCCTGGCCTTCTCAAAGGTGGCTGTCGTGTTGTCGATCTCTCGGCAGACTTTCGTATCAGCGATCTTGCCACTTACGAGACGTGGTACCAGGAGCATACGGCCCAGGAGTTGCTTAGTGAAGCTGTCTATGGTCTTCCTGAGCTCTTTCGCGAACAAATTTCTTCTGCCCGATTGCTTGCCAACCCTGGTTGTTATCCTACCAGTGTGGCCCTGGCCATGGCACCTCTGCTTGAAAATAAGCTTATCGACACAACAACCATTATTGTAGACAGTAAATCGGGGACCAGTGGTGCCGGTCGTGCGGCTAAGGTGGGAACTCTCTACTGTGAGGTCAATGAAGGCTTCAAAGCCTATAGCTTGCCCAGGCATCGGCATACTCCTGAGATTGAGCAGACACTCGGCCGGTTGGCAGGAGTTGATGTGACAATCAGTTTTACGCCACACCTGTTGCCGGTAAACAGAGGTATTCTCAGTACCTGTTACGCTAACTTGTCCGGCCAGCTGTCACTGCAAGAGCTGCATAATATTTATCTTGATAGGTATGCGCCAGAAACTTTTGTTAGAGTTTTGCCAAAGGGGATGTTGCCGAACATCTCGCAGGTGCGGGGCAGCAATTACTGCGACATCGGTTTAGCTGTAGATGATCGAACCGGTCGAGTGATTGTCATTGCAGCAATTGACAACCTGGTCAAAGGGGCGGGCGGACAAGCGATACAGAATATGAATCTCATGTTGTCTTTGCCGGAAAATACGGGTTTGCTGATTCCCCCAATGTTCCCTTAAAAGATCTCAGTTCTTTCCCCCAAAGAGCAACGGCCACCTGGAGACAGGTGGCCGTTGCTCTTTAGATTCTCTCGCTCCGCGCCACGCGCTACTAGGTCTTATTCGGGTCCAGGCGCAGGCCCTTCCCAAGCTACAGTACAATTGCAGCCGTCCTGTTTGGCGGCATAGAGCGCGCGATCTGCGAGGTTCAGTAGCTCATAGATATTCTTGCTGTCGCCAGGGAACTCAGTTACGCCAAAGGAGAGGGTCACATTGACGCTTTGCTCGGAATTGATAAGGAGAGAGAAATCTTCTTCCCCAATACGCTTGCGCAGTTTTTCAGCAGTGGCGACAGCACCATCTTTACTGGTTTTGGGCAGCAGAACAATAAACTGATCGTTGCCGAAGCGACTTACCAGGTCGATACCGCGTGTGTTCTTCAAGAGTGCTTTGCCAACTTGGCGCAATAGTGCGTCAGTCTGGAGATTACCCAAAGCGCTTTTATGCTGCTTGAAACCGTCTATATCACACATGATGATGGAAAAAATCGAACTGAAGCGACGGGCCTGAGCGACTTCACGCTTGAGAATCTCCTGGAAATGACGTCGATTGGAGAGGCCGGTCAATTCGTCGGTGTTGCTCAAGTCTCTGCTCTTTTCAAGTAGTTGTGTATTATGTATGGCGATGGCCGTCTGATTTGCAACAGCCTGAATCAGCTTTTGTTCAGATAAGGAGAAAGCATCAACTTCCTTATTGTGTAAATTGATTGCACCTATCAGACGACCTTTCACAACTAATGGTACGGAAATCATCGACCCACGTGTAACCATCTGGCCATGGTAGCTCAGGTTACGTTCGTCATTGTCGATGTTCTTAACATAAATCATTTTTTGGCTCTGTGTTGCTTCGCCAGTAATCCCCTGATTGAAAGTGAAACTTACGTCGTTCAGTGCGTTGGCATCCATTCCGGTTGTTCTGACAACTTCGAGAATGCTTTCACCTTGGTTGTGAATCAGCAAAACAATGTGGTCGCATGACAATATTTCGTTGAGAACCTGCAGGATTCGATCAAAAAGAGCGCTTAATTCGATCGCTGCCGTCATGGCATGATTAAGTTGATAAAGAGCTGTGGTTTCACGCTGTATGATACTTAATTCCTCGCTTATTCTGTCACGCTCGCGTTCCTTTCTCTCCAGGATCAGTTTCGTTTTGTCGTCCTCATGGGCAAGCGCGCTAGAGATATCCTGGTTGGCGCGCTCTTGATATGTTCTTTCAAGCTCTCCTGCCATTTTATTTAAGACAACTGCAATTTGGCCCAGCTCGTCATTAGAAATTTCGCGAATACGGTAGTTCAAGTCACCTCGACTAAGGGCCTCAGCGGCATTGCGTAGTTCCAGTACTGGTTGGGTAATACCGTTTATTCTACGGAAGAAATAGCAGGAGCCAAAGATGACAATGGCAATCATAATCAGCACCATACGTAAGATGGTTAAGTCCTGCATTTTCGTTGTCTTATTCACGGAGGCTTCAAGGGAGAGCAGAACTATGTCACTCCTGCCAAGTGGAATGATAGAAAAAAGGTGGCGTTCAGCACCCTTGGCTGATTCATGATCAAGGTAGAGAGGTTGACCGTTGCTGATCAGGGTGATTTGCGCTGGAGTCAACTTGATGTCAGTTATGTCTGTGCGGCTCCTGGCTATAACTTGACCTTCAATCGACATTAAGGTTGCCGAAACATTTAGTGCTGAGGTTACGTTGTATAAAAATTTATCGCCCATTGCTGTCTGCAACAGAATGATCTGTGAGATCCCCTCACTGTTATGGATTGGGGCTGCAAGCATGAGTACCGGGGTCTTGCCAAATTCGTTACTGTAGCGAAAGCGAGGGCGGTTACTACGACGGACCTGGTCGAAGAGTAGTACCATGCTTTCCTGCGGTATCAAGCCACGGATGTCAGCTGGATAAAACGCTGTAGAGATACGCTCTTTTTCCAAGGTGTTGAAAAGGCGGTCCTGGAGTATGCCGAATTCGGTTTCATGCTGAAAACGCTCAGATAAAGATTTAAATTGCTGCATGATGACAGCATAGGTCTGCAGGATACTCTCCTGCTTTTTGAATTCACGATAGAGAATTTCCTGGGTCGCTGCCAGACGTTGATCTACACTGTTTCTGAAGGAACGGTCGGCGAGATGAACAGAACCCCATATTGCAGCGCCACCAAGAATTATGATTAAGATAAAGAAAGGGAGAAAAACCTTACTGCGCAGAGAACGAAAGCGCTGAGGTTTAGGTGCGGTTGATGGCGAAGCAGGAGCTTTCATAGCTTCTTCTGTTTATTGTGGGAGTAGGCCTTCGTTGCATAGTGCAATAAACGCTGTGGCCACCTCCGGGGCAAATTGAGTCCCGGAATGATCGTGAATTTCCTGTATGGCAATTTCATGGGACAACGCCTTACGGTAAGGACGATCGGAGGTCATGGCGTCATAAGTATCACATACTGCAAGAATTCTTCCTTCGAGACGCCATTCGTCACCGCTTATACCATTTGGGTAGCCATTACCATCATATCGTTCGTGGTGTTGTTCGATGATATTCCGAACCGTGCCTAGAAAATGAATCGGTTCAAGTATACGTACGCCTATAGATGGATGCAATTTGAGAACATCGATATCTGCTGGGGTTAGTTTGCCCTTCTTGTGAAGCAGGGCCACATCAATGCCGATTTTGCCTATGTCGTGCAGGACAGCCGCTTGTTCGAGTTGTTTGAGAGGCTCTCCCTCCATACCCATCCTTTTGGCAAGAGCTACGCTGTAACGAGTGACTCGCTCTGAATGGCCACGGGTGTAAGCGTCGCTTGCTTCGATAGCAGAGACCAGGGCATGGACAGTGTTGAGGTATGTGCTCTTTTGCTCTTCGTAGAGGCTGGCATTACGAATAGCAACGCTTGCCTGTGCAGCAATCGTTGTGAGCAGTTCAAGGTCCGATAGGCCAAAACCGCTGCCGTCTACAGGGTTGGCGACCGTAATCGTGCCGATGACATTTTCCTTGTCTGTTAGGGGTGCACATATGACAGATTCACGGATAAAGCCCAGTCGGCTCATTTTACTGAACTCACGAGCTTTATCGATGTCCTCCACGATTTTTGGTTGGTTATTGTTCATGACCCAATAGGAGACGCCGCCAGGTTTTAGGGGTATTTCCTGTGCGCGGTCGAAGTCTGCGGTAATGCCGGCAGAACCACCAACAATGAGATTACCGGTTTCCTCGTTAAACATGAGGATGTATCCTACCTGAGCCTTCATGGTTTCCATGCTCTTCTGGCTGAGCAGGTTCAGTAACTTGCCAAGATCCATAGTGGCATTGACCGCCAGGCCCATCTTATAGAGTGCCTGCAGGCGATCTACAGCCTGACTGAGGCCAATGTTCTTCTCTTCAAGTTCGCTGGCGAGGTCGGCAATCTTGTAGTTGGCCTCCTCTATTTCTTCAATGCGTTCTTCCAGATTTATGTTGAGGTACTCTATCTCCTTGAGGCGGTCCTCAAGGGTTATGTTCATCGATTGGAGCTCTTCACTATGGGCAAGCTTTTCCTGATTGACGGCAAGTTCACGTTCATTCTTGACTGTGCTTTCTACCAGTTCACGCAAACGTTGAACCATGAAGTTGAACTTTTTGGAGAGTTGGGTCATTTCGTCTGAACTGTTTACCGTAATGTGAGCCTTGTCAAACTGTCCTTTCTCTACGAGATCCATGGCTGAGACCAGTTTACGGATCGGTGCATCAACGTAAATCAGCAAAAATGCTGTGATTGTCAGTATCAGGATAATCAGCATGACCCCGGAAGCTATCATTGTTGCATTGCGGCCGTTACTTTGCATGCTGGACAACGCATCAAGAGAAAGTTGCAGGTTAAGAATACCCAGCACCTTAATACTGTCATCATGACAGGAGTAACAGATAGGTTGATTGTAGATTGGCACAATGGAGTTGAAATGCTCTTCACCTGACAATGAACTGGAAAAGGAAAAGTTGCCGGTACGATAGGCCATCAGTTCTGAGGTTGAGACCAGGTCGCCTATCTCCTCTGGGCTTGCAGCCATCAGGACACGACCTGATTCATCAAAGATGCGTACGTTATTAATAGCTGGTTCGTCGTTAATTTTGCCAAGAATGTGCCCGACCCGGTCGTTTTTGCCATTGGCCATGTCCGTGATAATGCTGTTACGGATCGTTTCGGCTAGCATACGACTATGTTCGGTCGCCAGTTTGCTGAGCATGGCTTTTTGAGTCTGCAGGTTGTACCAGGTTGTTAGGCCGATGGCGATCATCAGGATGATACAACATAAGCCCAGAAATTTTATTTTAAGTGAATTCATAGGTGTTATTTTAGTAAAGTTTAATATTGAAATCCTGTAAAGCTACGTTATAGCGCAGGGTTGCCGCCATATGACGCTGGACACGCACTGCATTACAACCGTGTAAACGTCTTAACTTGACACTATTTACACATCCCTATACGATGCCTCGCTTGGGTGGTGCTGGAAGTTGCTGCTCTCGCACCACGACTGAATGAATCACGTTTAGATTTAAAGGCTTGTTCCTTTGCAAAAAATACACCATAAAACTACATAAGGATAACATCTTCTACTTATGTTCCCCGAATCCCTGGTAGTCATGCTTGGTGTTGTTTTAATCGTTGAAGGTGTTCCGTGGTTTCTTTCGCCACGTGGTACCAAGCGCATGTTGAGTGAACTCTTACGGATGAACGATAATTCTTTGCGCGGAATTGGTCTGTTCTTTATGCTGGTCGGTCTCCTGCTCGTTTATTTTGTCAAGAGCAGCTAATGTATATGGATGTATATATAGTTTCAAGTGGAAAACCTGTATACAGTTGAAAACAGCTATGTTTTTGAAATCACCTATGTTTTTGAAAAACTTTGATTTTGAACTCTCACAGGAGTTAATTGCCCAGCAGCCTCTTGGCGACCGGTCTTCCTCGCGTTTGCTGTTGCTCAATAAAGCAACCAGAGAGATTGCTCACCAACAATTTGCCTGCCTGCCGAAACTTCTCCGAGAGGGTGACCTGCTGGTTCGCAATGAGACCAGGGTGCTACCGGCTCGATTGCTTGGCAGGAAACAAAGCGGCGGCCAGGTGGAGGTATTACTGGTCCGCCAGCTTGATTCTGAACAGAATATCTGGCGCTGTATGACACGCAGTTCAAAGCCTGTACGCATTGGTAGTCTCCTTGATTTCCCGGAAGGAATCTCCGGCGAAGTTACCGGTGCGGAAGAGGGTGGGCAACGTCTGCTACGTTTCAATTGCTCGGGTAATTTTCTTGAGGTGCTGGAACGGGTCGGGCATATGCCGCTGCCGCCTTATATTCGCCGTGAAGATCATGAGCTGGACAAGGATCGTTACCAGACAGTGTTTGCCAATAATCCCGGAGCTGTGGCAGCGCCAACTGCAGGGCTGCATTTTAGCGAAGAGACGTTTACCGCTTTAGCTGAGCGCAATATAGATGTCTGCGGCATTACTCTGCACGTTGGTCCCGGGACTTTTTTACCGGTTCGTACCGAAAATCTTCACGAACATCGTATGCATTCGGAATCCTATGAAATTCCAGAGGCCGCTGCAGAGTGTATTAATGCTGCACGTGCAGACGGGCGTCGAATTGTTGCCTTAGGGACGACGGTGACTCGAACGCTCGAGCATGCCGTGGACGACCAGGGCGTGTTGCAGGCAGGGCAAGGTGAAACAGATCTTTTCATTATGCCGGGATTCAATTTTCGTATGGTGGATGCCTTGATCACCAACTTTCATCTACCCAAGTCTACACTGCTTGTATTAGTCTCAGCTTTTGCTGGGCGAGAATTTATCCTCAAGGCCTACCGGGAAGCTGTTGATCATGGTTATCGTTTTTTTAGCTACGGCGACTGTATGTTGATTGAATAAGAAGGTACGAGGAACTAAGGTACGTGGTACGTGGTACGTGGAAAACCTAGACAAGGATCTTATCTGAAATCCATACCCTCAATCCCCCTTGTTTTACAGGGGGGAAGCGAGTACAACGAGCAGGGGGGTGTTCTTAATGGTTTAAATGCATGTGCTGAAGTTACGAATTCTTTAAAGATAGATAAACACGATGAACCTTTCACATAATGATATTTTGCATGAGAGTCAGGTGAAATTTGAGCTCATGAACGTGTGTCATGACACACAAGCGCGTCGCGGAACCTTGCACACCCGCAGAGGAGCTGTCGAGACGCCGGCTTTTATGCCGGTTGGTACACAGGGGACTGTGAAAGGGATGCTTCCTGAGCAACTCAAAGAGATTGGTGCCCAGGTTATTCTCGGCAACACCTATCATCTTTATCTGCGCCCGGGGCATGAACGTCTGGTTCGTTTAGGCGGCTTGCACCGCTTCATGAACTGGGATAGGCCAATTCTTACCGACAGTGGCGGTTTTCAGGTTTTCAGCCTCGGCGCCTTGCGTAAAATAGATGAGGAAGGAGTCCGCTTCCAGTCTCATATTGATGGTAGCGCACATAAGTTGACTCCGGAACTCTCTATTGCGATCCAGGAAGCTCTTGGTGCAGATATAATGATGGTTTTTGACGAGTGTATCCCTCACCCTGCAACACGTGAGTATGTTGCCGAGTCGACAGCCCGCTCCAGTCGTTGGGCAGCACGCTGTAAAGAGGCTCGTACTGATCAGAGCGCTGCCCTGTTCGGTATTGTTCAGGGAGGGATGGAAAAAGACCTCCGGCAACAAAGTGCCGAAGATCTGCTTGAGATAGGTTTTGACGGTTATGCTCTCGGTGGTCTTTCTGTGGGTGAATCGGCAGAAGTTATGTACCAGGTCATGGAGTGGTCTCTACCGCTATTGCCACAAGACCGACCTCGCTATGTCATGGGTGTAGGAACGCCAGAAAACCTGGTTGAGGCTGTCGCCCGTGGCGCTGATATGTTCGATTGTGTTATGCCGACGCGTAATGCTCGCAATGGTGTCCTCTTTACCAGTTTCGGCAAAATCAGCATCAAGCAGGCACGTTTTATCGAGGATGAAATGCCGCTTGATCCGGAGTGCTCCTGCTATGTTTGTCGTAATTACAGCCGTGCATATTTGCGCCATCTTTATCAAAGTAACGAAATTCTCGCATCGGTATTGAATACTACCCACAATCTGTATTACTATCTGCATCTTATGGAAAGCATGAGAGCTGCGATCTCTGTTGGTAGCTTCAAAACCTTTCGCGAAGAGTTCTACCGAAAACGAATTCCAACCGGTGAAGCCTGATGCTTTCATTGGTTTATACAATTAACAGACAGATCACTAAACATCTGAAAACAGGGAGGAAAAATCATGTTTACAACAAATGCATATGCTATGGCCGGTGGGGCCGCACAGGAAGGTGGTGGTTCAGGAATGGAAGGGATCGTTATGCTGGTCATCATGTTTGCGATCTTTTATTTCTTGCTGATTCGTCCGCAACAGAAGCGTGCTAAGCAGCACAAAGAACTGGTGGGAAGTTTGAAGGCAGGTGATCAGGTGGTGACAGCCGGTGGAATTCATGGCAAAGTCACGGCGGTTCAGGACACCTTGGTTACCATGGAGATTGCCAGCAACGTTCGTGTTAAGGTTAACCGCAGTTCAATTGTCGGTACCAAGACTGATCAATTGGAAGAATAGCACAGTCGGAGGATGTAGGCTCTCTTTAGCAGGTCTCTTAAAGATTCACTTTAAAGAGTCAAAAACATCCTGCTAAATGATAATGGACGATCCGTCAATGGTGGATCGGTTGAAAGGAGATGCAACAGAATGTCCAATAGTCTCAAGATTAGGACCGGCCTGGTGCTGTGCTGTATAGTGCTGGCCCTGGTTTCGCTCGGACCGACGTTCTTCGGCAGCAATCTGCCAGATTGGTGGCGTAAGGCCTTTGACCCGATTCACCTCGGTCTGGACCTGCAAGGCGGTATGCACCTGGTCCTCGGTGTTGAAGTCGATAAAGCCGTGGAAAGTCGCCTTGATACAATTGTTGACCAGACAGAAGTTCTGCTGCGCGAAAAGGATGTGATTTTCAAGCGGGTGGATCGTTCTCCCGGTGAACGCATTGTTGTTACTGTGTATGACGAGGACGCTGCCAGGCAAGTTGATGCCATGATGGCGGAGGAATTCCCCAGTCTTGAATCGATGACATTGACATCAGAAGGCGGTTATATCCAGAAGAACTACCGTCTTAGCGACAATGAAATCGAGGCTGTGCGCGAATATGCAGTACGTCAAGCTCTTGAAACTCTACGCAATCGAGTTGATCAGTTCGGTGTCAGTGAACCGACCCTGCAGCGTCAGGCTAACAATCGTATCCTGATTCAGTTGCCTGGTGTCAAGGATCCTCAACGTGCCATTGCCCTGCTCGGCAAAACGGCACGCCTGGAGTTCAAGATGGTCATGGAGGATGCCAATCCGCAGGACGCCGTTGCCGGCAATCTTCCTCCTGGTGGTCAATTACTCTATGAACGCAATGTTGATCCGCGCACTGGGGCAGTTACCGAAATTCCTCTTGTTGTGGAAGACAAAACCAGCCTGACTGGCGACCTGCTTTCTGATGCCCAAGTGCGTATTGGTAATCGTTTTAACGATGCTTATGTCTCCATCGAATTCAATGCCGTTGGTGCCAAACGTTTTGACCAGATTACCGCCGCCAATGTTGGCACACGGATGGCAATTGTACTTGATGATACAGTTTATTCGGCTCCGGTTATTCGCGAACGTATCTCTGGAGGCAGTGCTCAGATCAGCGGGAGCTTTACCGAGCAGGAGGCGACCGACCTGGCGATCATTTTGCGTGCTGGTTCTCTGCCGGCACCGGTTGAAATTCTCGAGAATCGTACTGTGGGACCATCTTTGGGCCAGGATTCGATCAACCAGGGGATCTTTTCTGTGCTGATCGGTGGACTTCTGGTCATAGTGGCCATGTTTATCTACTATAAGGTGTCCGGTTTGGTGGCTGACTTTGTGCTGGTTCTAAACCTGGTCTTTATCATGGCTATATTATCTATTTTCGGGGCAACTCTGACACTCCCCGGGATCGCTGGTATTGTTTTGACTGTCGGTATGGCTGTTGATGCCAATGTTCTTATCTTTGAGCGCATCCGTGAAGAAGTGCGTTTGGGTCGAACGGCACGGGCGGCACTGGAAGCTGGTTTCGAAAAAGCAAAGCTGACAATTATTGATGCCAATGTCACAACACTGATTGCAGCTCTGGTCTTATTCCAGTTCGGCTCCGGGCCGGTTAAGGGCTTTGCTGTAACCTTGTCAGTGGGCATTGTCTGTTCTCTTTTTACGGCGGTTATTGTCTCTCGACTTATTTTCGATCTTTATCTGTCGCGCGGTAAAGTGGACCGTTTGAGTATTTAGTGAGTCTCTAGGAGTTTTTAATGCAGATTATCAAGCACGATATTAACATCGATTTTGTCGGCAAGCGTAAGCTGGCTCTGATTCTGTCCGGTGTTCTCATTCTTATTGGCATGGCATCGTTGATAGTCAACGGTGGCCCGAAATATGGTATCGACTTTGTCGGTGGCACTCTGGTGCAGGTCAAGTTTACCGAGAGTACTGATCCAGCCAAAATCAAGGACAGCCTTGCCTCTCTGGATCTCGGCTCTGTGGTTGTCCAGAGTTTTGGTGATGATCCCAAAGAATTTTTGATCAGGGTTCAGGTAACGGATAAAGACAAGAATCTCTCCGGCAAGATTTCCGGCAACCTTAATATGGTTTACGGCGAGGGTTCGGTTGATATCCGCCGTATGGAGATGGTTGGTCCTCAGGTAGGTAAGGACCTGCGTCAGAAAGGCATTCTTTCAATCGTTTATGCCATGATCGGTATTCTGATCTATATCTCCTGGCGTTTTGAACTGCGCTTTGCGATCGGTGCTATTCTCGCTTTGGTACATGACATGCTGATCACACTCGGTGCGTTTTCAATCACTGGCCGGGAAATTGATCTGCCAATTATTGCTGCGTTCCTGGCAATTATCGGCTATTCGTTGAATGATACGATTATTGTCTATGACCGGATTCGTGAAAATTACGGCAAGCACAAGAAGAAGGGCTTTGCTACAGTTGTCAATCGTTCGATTAATGAAACTCTATCGCGAACCATTTTGACCTCGGGAACAACGCTACTGGTTGTTCTGGCCCTCTTTATCTTCGGCGGTGGTGTAATCCATAACTTTGCATTCGCTATGCTTGTAGGGATTCTGATCGGTACCTACTCCTCGATTTTTGTTGCCAGTCCGGTGCTGATTCTTTGGGATGATTATCGTGCCAGTAAGAAGAAAAAGGTGGCTGCTGAAGGAAGTAGTTAATGAAAAAAGAGACTCTGTTGATCGTTGTTGTGACCCTGGTTGCCGGTTCTGACCTGGTTCGCCAGGATCTGGAGTTCTTGAGGACTCATCCACCGGTTCAGAAATAACATAAATCGGGTCGGAATTTGCTTCCGGCCCGTTTCTATTTGTAGAATGCTTTTTATGCCTCATTCTTATTTATTCTCTTCTCGATATATTCTCCTCGGTTTTTTTTGTCTGTTTCTTGCCGGATGTCTTTCTGCTCAGGCTCCACTTGCTGGTAATGAAACCGTGCGCGGAGTTCTGCATGGTGAGTTAGTTTGGCAAGGTGACATCTTTGTCGCCGGTGATGTGGTTTTGGCAGATGACGTCAGGCTGACTATCCTGCCAGGAACCAGGGTGCGCTTTATGCCACCTGATACTGGTCCAGATGAATTGGTTAAACATCCGAACTTTTTCGGTAATGAACTGATTATTCAAGGGAAAGTATATGCTGTTGGAACGTATTCTGAACCGATTATCTTTGAATCCTTTGATCCTGCTGCTCCGGCGGGTGCTTGGGGTGCCATTAATATTGAAGGAAGTCAGGAAGCTGTTTTTGAATACTGTATCTTTCGTCAGGCAGACAGTGCTGTGCACAGTCGGGATTCGCAGGTATATATAGAGCAGTCTATTTTTGAGAACAATCTGGTCGCTATTCGTTTTCATTCTTCGGAAATTCTTATCGAACATAACCTGCTGCGCAACAACCGCACCGGTATACGTTTTCATTTCGGCTCGCCGGTCATCTGTGAAAATGAATTCCGCGATAATAACGTCAATCTCTTTATCACTTCTTATCCCCGTGACTACCACATAGAAAACAATTCTTTCGGTTTGCCCACAGAGTATCATGTGGCTTTCGGTGAGGAGGTTCCGGAAGATGTCCTCTTGCCGCGCAACTTCTGGGAATACTCTGAGTCGGTCTCTCCTGACGATTTTTTTTACGATGGCCGCCGCAGCCCCTATCTCGGCCGTGTACTGCTTGAGCCATTACGCATGCTACCCTCAACCCAGGCAGGCCCCTCAACCCCGGCAGGTTCACCTTGGAACCCGTAACCAAACGCCTCTGGGTATCGCGTAACGACTCGCCCGATTTTTCCGCGTTAAAAGAATTTCAGGAGCAGTTGCATTTATCACCTTTTGTCGCCCGGCTGTTGATCGGTCGCGAATATTCCCTTGAATCTGCCAGACAATTTCTGGACGCACGTCTCGCCGATCTTCCAGATCCTTTTCTACTTCCAGATATGGACGTTGCTGTTACTCGTCTCCATGTAGCCATTGAAAAGGGTGAAAAAATCGCTGTGCATGGTGATTATGATGTCGATGGCATCACAGGCACAGTTTTGCTCTTTGCAGGTCTCGGTGCTCTGGGCGGGTGTGACATTGAGTATCACATTCCTTTGCGTCTGCGCGACGGATATGGAATCTCTGCGCAGGCTTTGCAAGCAGCCGCTAAAAAGGGGACACGGGTTGTCGTTTCCGTTGATTGTGGTGTATCGGCTCATGCTGAAGCAGATCTGGCAAAAGAGTATGGTATCGACTTGATCATCACCGACCATCACCAGCCGCCACCCACACTGCCGGATGCTTTGGCAGTGATCAACCCACAGCGAGAAGACTCGGATTTCCCATTTCAGAATCTGGCCGGTGTCGGTGTGGCTTTCTTCCTCCTGATTGCCCTGCGTAAACGCCTTCGTGATGCCGGTTGGTTCACCCATCGCTCGGAGCCGGATTTGCGCCAGTATCTTGATCTGGTGGCGCTCGGAACCATTGCTGATCTGGTTCCTTTGCAAGGAATCAATCGCACCCTGACACGGCACGGCCTGGTATTGTTGGAGTCTGGCCAGCGTGTCGGTGTGCGGGCGCTCAAGCAAGTAGCTGGTGTCAAAGAGGTGAGTTGCAGCGCGGTTGGTTTTCAGTTGGCACCTCGCCTTAACGCTGCTGGACGCATGGAAGATGCTGCTCTTGGAGTTGAACTGCTTCTGGAACAGGATATGATTCGTGCCTTGAATGCGGCACGTTATCTGGACCAATGCAATCGTGAGCGTCGAGAGCTTGAAAAACAGACACTGCAGCAGGCAGAAGTAGCCGTTTCAGCGATTTCGCTAGATCATACTCACTCAATTGTGCTCGCTGGTGAGGGTTGGCACCCCGGGGTAATAGGTATTGTCGCCAGCCGCTTGGTTGACCGTTATTATCGACCAACAGTGTTGATATCTCTGGATGGTGACAGCGGCAAAGGTTCGGCACGTTCGATTCGTGGCTATCATCTCTACCAGGGGCTACAGGCTTGCAGTGACTATCTTTCAGGATTCGGAGGTCATGAGATGGCCGCCGGGATGAGTCTCAGTAAAGATCAAATTGCTGGTTTCTCCACGGCCCTGGAAGCACACGCCAGGACAGAACTCTCTGCTGATGACCTGATGCCAAAGCTCCGTCATGATGGCATCCTGCTGCTGGAAGAAATTGATCTCGGCATACTTCGTCAACTGGAAGGGCTGGCTCCTTTCGGAATGGGGAATCCAGAGCCGTTGCTGGTCGTTGAATCAGTGCGTGCCATGCGGGTGCAGACTGTCGGTGACAATCATCTCCGCTTCACTGTCTGCCAGGGGGCGTTCAGTCATCCGGCAATCGCTTTCGGCATGCTTGAAAGGCGTGATGAATTGCAAGGGGAGGTAGACTTATTGGTTACCCCGCAAATCAACCGCTACAATGGCCGAGAGATGGTGCAGTTGCGGGTGAAAGATGTCAGATCGACCCCTTCCTAACCATTATCCTGCCTTTAAGCCTGAAACCTCCGCCAGCTTCTTCCACGCTGGCAAGCTGCGCTCAATGATCCCCATATCGACACAATAGGCGATGCGGAAATAACCTGGCGCCCCGAATCCAGAGCCTGGAACGAGTAGAATATTGTGCTTCTGCGCCAATCGCACGAATTCAACATCATCAGCAACAGGCGATTTGGGGAAGAGATAAAACCCGCCACCCGGCTTAACCATGCTGAAGCCAAGATCGGTCAGATGGTTATAGAGCAGATCTCGTTTTTCCTGATATTCATCAATATTAACGCTTTCCTTTTGCAGAGTTGCCACCAGGCGTTGCATCAGGGCAGGGGCGTTGACAAAACCTAACACGCGATTGCAGAAGACAGCCCCTTCCATAAAGAGCTCAACTTCATCCATGGCTGGATTGGCGGCCAGGAAACCGATGCGCTCTCCCGGCAGGGCCAGGTCTTTTGAGTGTGATGTCACCATGATAGCATTGCGAATATATTTGAAAACCGGTGGTACAATGGTCCCATCGAAGGCCAGTCGTGCATAGGGTTCGTCAGAAATGACATATAGGCTTCGATCAAGTTCGACCTGTTTGCGTTCAAGCATCTGGCCTAAGGCGGCAAGAGTCTCTGCGCTGTAGACTACTCCGGTTGGGTTGTTTGGTGAATTAATGATTATGGCCCTGGTGTTGTCCGTAATCGCAGCCTCAATGGTGTCAATGTCAGGTTGGAAGGTCGCCGGGTCCGTCCAGACTTCGGTTGTGACTCCACCATGATTGTCGACGTAGAATTTATATTCGACGAAAAAAGGTGCCAGGATAATCACCTCTTCGCCAGGATTGAGAATCGTCTTTAAGGTGACATTTAGAGCACCACCGGCACCGCAGGTCATAATGATGTGGCTGGAATTGACTGGAGTGCCGGAGTTTTCAGCAAGACGCTTCGCAACTGCAGCGCGAGTCTCTTCGTAACCAGCATTATTCATGTAACGATGCATACCGGTGACAGGTAGTTCGGCTATGCGGCGTAATTCACGATGAAAAGCTGCCGGTGGTTCCACGGAGGGATTGCCGAGAGTGAAATCATAAATATTCTCTGCACCATATTTAGCAGTCAGGGCAGCACCCTCCTCGAACATGCGGCGGATCCAGGAAGAGCGTTCTATGGCAGCACTTACTTTGCTAGCGATTGTCATGGATAAAACCTCACATAATGTTTGTATTTACAGGAATTGCGAGTTTAACGATGACGAAGCCATTGGTCAATAAACATTGCGATGTGTGAGCCTGGAGTCTGAGAAAAGGCAGGATCAAGGTTATGGTTTAAAGGTTTCCGCGTTCCTCGTCCCGCGTCCCGCGTCTCGGCCTTTAACTTGCTTTTTAATGATTCCTGGGATAGATTCACAACTCTTAAAATGCTGGAAAGGATGGTTCGCTTGGACGAAAAGAAACTCCAGAAGTTACGACAACGTATTGATACTCTAGATGATCAGATTCTCGACCTGCTCAATAGTCGTGCTGAGGTTGTTGTAGAGGTCGGTAAGACTAAACAGAAGAGCCATGGTGATTACTATGTGCCGAGTCGTGAGAGAGCAATTTATGAACGTCTGATTGCCGGTAATCCCGGACCTTTTCCTGACGAAGGTATCCAGCGGGTTTTCCGTGAAATCATCTCAGCGTCACTGTCATTGGAGCAGCCTCTCAAGGTGGCTTTCCTGGGTCCTAAGGCAACTTATACTCATGTCGCCGCTATGCAGCAATTTGGTCTTTCCGCTCAACTTGTGCCACTGAAAAGCATTCCATCCATTTTTGATGAAGTCAGCCGGGGAAGGTCCAGTTACGGCGTGGTTCCTGTTGAGAATTCTAACGAGGGTGTGGTTTCCCATACCCTCGATATGTTTATGTCCTCGGATCTCAAGGTTATTGCCGAAATCCTTTTACCGATAACCCATGACCTGCTGAATCTTTCTGGACAAACTGGCGATATCCGCAAAGTGATTTCTCATCCACAGGCTATTGGTCAGTGTCGTTCCTGGCTGGAAGAGAACCTTGCTGAAATCCCGCTGGTAGATACATTGAGTACGGCTTCTGCTGCCCAGCAGGCTGCCGAAGATGCCAACGTTGCCGCGATTGCCAGTGAAGCAGCCGCTTCGCTGTACGGATTGCGGGTGGTCAAACAGAAAATTGAGGACAATCCGAATAATTTTACGCGATTCTTGATCATCGGCAGTGAAATGCAAGGTCCGAGTGGCAATGACAAGACGTCGATCATGTTCAGTGTCAAGGATCAGGCGGGTATCCTTTATCATATGCTGGAACCCTTCAGTACACGTGACATTAACCTGGCCAAGATTGAGAGTCGCCCTATGAAAGGCAAAGCGTGGGAGTATATCTTTTTCCTTGATATGGTGGGGCATGTTCAAGATCAGAAGATTGCGGACGCTGTTGAGGAACTCCGTGGTTATTGTCAGTTTCTGAAGGTACTTGGTTCATATCCGAAGGCAAGGTGACTGGGACAGTGGACGGGGAACTGATTCTTGTGGGCTTGATAGCTAATAATTGAGAATATGAATACCTTTTGTATTGATAAATTAGCAGTTGTGGGCGTTGGCCTAATTGGTGGTTCACTGGCGTTGGCTTTAAAAGAGGCTGGTGCTGTTGGCCATGTGGTTGGTGTCGGCCGGGGGTTGTCAAACCTGGAAACTGCTTTAAAGCTTGGTGTGGTTGATAGCTTTACCCAAGACCTCGCTGAAGGCGTCGCTAACGCTGACGTGGTTTTTCTGGCGACGCCAGTGCGATCCCTTGGCACCGTCGCCGAACAGGCTATGCCACATCTCAAGCCAGGGGCGATTATCACTGATGGCGGCAGTGTCAAGCAAGCGGTGATTGATGCCATTGAGCCACATCTGCGCGCTGATGTTCATTTTGTGCCCGGTCATCCAATCGCCGGAACCGAGAACAGCGGCGCAGAAGCTGCTTTCGGCACGCTCTACCGAGATCGTCGTTGTATCCTGACACCAACAGAGAGAACCGCTGAAGAAGCGCTGGAGCGAATTCGCCAAATGTGGCAACTTGTCGGTAGCCAGGTGGTCGTTATGGATGTAGAGAAGCACGACCGGGTGCTCGCCGCGATCAGCCACCTGCCACATATGGTCGCCTATGCTTTGGTAAATGCCGTTGGCGCATATGATCGCTACGATGAAAGTATTCTTGAATATTCGGCCGGCGGCTTCCGGGATTTTACCCGCATTGCATCTTCAGATCCGACCATGTGGCGGGATATTGCCCAAACTAACCGAGAGGCGTTGCTCGAGATGATGGAACAGTTTGAAACCTTCTTTGCAGAGCTTAAAGAGGATGTTGCCAGCGATTCAGGTGAGCGACTCTTTGAATTTTTCCGCCGGTCCAAGCAAAGTCGTGATGGAATACTTTGAAAGACCAAAAGACCGGGACGCGGGACGAGGGACGAGGGATGCGGACAAACGTAAAACTTTATAGTAACGGTTTGGCATTATAAAATACTGTCATTCCCGAGGGTGTAATCGGGAATCCAGACTTTAAGGCGTGGATCCCCGATAGAATCATTCGGGGATGACAGAAGTTTTTGTTAACAGTTCAACTTGTGTTGACGAGCTGCAAACCACAGACAAACAACACGAACTAAATGAGTGATCAAGCTTTGGAAAACAGAACTATCAAACCAACACAGTCTTTGCACGGTGAAATCTCTGTGCCAGGCGATAAATCCATTTCTCATCGATCCATCATGCTCGGTTCTCTGGCAGAAGGCACGACTTGGGTGAGTGGTTTCCTGATGGGTGAAGACAATCTCTCTACCTGGAAAGCTTTTGAATCCATGGGGGTCACCCTGCGCCAAACTGGACCAGATTCACTGGAGATAGAAGGCGTTGGGCTGAATGGTTTGGTGGAACCGAGCAATGTCATTGACTGTGGTAACTCCGGAACAACCATGCGCTTGATGTCCGGGTTGATGGCTGGCCAGAATTTTTTTTCCGTACTGACTGGCGATAAATATTTGCGGCAAAGACCGATGAAAAGAATCGTGACGCCGCTTGCCGTTATGGGCGCCCGCATCTGGGGCCGCGACGGTGGTGATCGAGCGCCGCTGGCAATTCAGGGTGGCTCTCTCAAACCAATCAGTTATGCTTCTCCTGTGGCCAGTGCTCAAGTCAAGTCAGCGGTGTTGCTTGCCGGGTTGTCCGTAGAAGGAGAGACCACGGTAACTGAGCCGCATCTATCGCGTGATCACAGTGAGCGCATGCTGACTTGCTTCGGTGCTGAGGTACGACCTTTTGAGGGTGGTGTCAGCCTGCAGGGCAGGCCGCGTCTGCTTGGTCAGGAGGTGATGGTGCCGGGCGATATCTCCTCGGCTGCTTTCTTCATGGTTGCTGGCTTGGTGACTCCTGGTGCGGAGCTTATGATTCGCAATGTTGGTATCAATCCGACCCGCAGTGGCATCATCGACATACTGATAGCGATGGGAGGAGAGTTGGAGCTACACGATATCAGAGAGCAGTCCGGTGAGCCGGTTGCGGATATTCTAGTTCGCCACAGCAGGCTCAAGGGAATTGAAATTGGTGGGAACATGATCCCCCGTGCTATAGATGAGTTTCCTGTGATCTGTGTTGCTGCGGCTCTGGCTGAAGGTACTACGACCATTCGTGACGCGACAGAATTGCGCGTCAAGGAAACCGACCGCATCGCTGCCATGGTGAGCGAATTAGGTAAATTGGGAGGGCAGGTTGAGGCTCGCCCTGACGGCATGTTCATAACCGGAGTTGAGCAACTCAACGGTGGTACAGTGTCATCATATGGCGATCATCGTATTGCCATGAGCATGGCAGTTGCCGCTCTTGCAGCGACGGATGCTGTCACTATTGAAAACACAATGTGTACAGAAACCTCATTCCCGGGCTTCTGGGCTCTTCTCGCCGAGCTTCTGGGATCTTATCAATAATATATTCACGGTCTTTTATGAAAAAACTTATCATCGCCATAGATGGTCCTTCAGGGGTTGGTAAAAGCACCCTGAGTAAAGTTCTTGCCCACGAGCTTGGTTATCTCAACCTGGATACTGGTGCCATGTATCGTACAGTTGCCCTGGCAGCCTCCCGTCGCAGTATCGATGCCAGTGACCATGATGCTCTGCGCTTGCTTTGTGACGAGATTGTTATTGAGTTTTCCATTAAGGGTGGCAAAGATTGCGTACTGTTGAATAATGAAGACGTATCAGCAGAGATTCGTACTCCGGAAATCAGTTTGCTAACTGCTGCCGTTGCCGCCTGTTCCGAAGTCCGGCAAGCGATGGTTGCACGACAGCGTGAACTCGGCAATGCTGGTGGTGTGGTTTTAGAAGGGCGGGATATCGGTACGGTGGTTTTTCCTGATGCAGACATAAAGTTTTTCCTTAAGGCTTCAGCGGGAGTTCGTGGACGAAGGCGTTTTTTAGAACTTCAGGCAAATGGCGCTGACGTAGAACTGGCACGTACAATTGCCGAAGTTGAAGCGCGTGATGAAGCGGATATTAACCGTGCGACCTCACCCCTGAGGCAAGCTGAAGATGCCTTGGTTATCGATACCACAAACCTTGATATCCCACAGGTTCTGGAACGTATGTTTGAGACAGTGAAAGATTTTTTCTGCGAGCAGGGAGAAGGCAGTAGATGATGGAAATCGTTCTTGCCCAAAATGCCGGTTTTTGTTTTGGCGTCAAACGCGCCACCCAGATGGCTTTTGAGGCCGCCGCTGAATATGAACAGATCTGTTCTCTCGGCCCGCTGATTCATTCGCCACAGGTTGTCAAGGAACTGACAGAGCAGGGCATTAAGGTCGTTGATAAAGTAGAGGATATTCCCACAGGTTCAGTTATTATTCGTTCCCACGGTGTGACAGCTGAAGAAATGAGCAAGGTTCAGGAGAGCAACCTGACGATTGTCGATGCTACCTGCCCATTCGTCAAAAAGACCCAGGAGTTTGCAGTCCGACTTAGTGAGGACGGCTACACTGTTGTTATCGTAGGTGAAGTTGAGCATCCAGAGGTTCAGGGCATTGTCTCCTACTCACGTGGAGCGGTAGTACATGTTGTCGCCAACGCAGAACAGGCCACGGTACTGCCGCGTATGAAGAAGGTCGGCCTTGTGGCCCAAACCACCCAGCTTTATGAAAACCTCAGAGATATAATGGATGTCTGTTTAGCTAAAAGCCAGGAACTGCGGGTTTTTAACACGATCTGTGATGCTACCTCTGTACGCCAAAACGAGGCCAGAGAAATTGCCAGGGAGGTAGATTTGATGTTTGTTATTGGTGGCCAAGCCAGTGCAAACACCTCTCGTCTGGCACGTATCTGCAAAGAAATTCAGCCGCATAGTTGGCATATTGAAACAGCTGAAGAGATAGAGCCTGACTGGTTTTTGGGTGTGAATAAGGTGGGCGTTACCGCTGGCGCATCGACACCTCGCTGGCTGATTGATGAAGTTGTCGGACGAATAGCAGCGCTGGGAAAATAAAGGTTTGAGTTTTCTAAATGCTTATGATATCTTCGCCGACCATGGCCTAAGAGCCATACCACCGTTTTTACGGTGGAAATTCGTTAGGGGGTAACTGGTGAATGGTGGAAAGTAACGACAAAATCAACAACGAAACAGAAGAGATGGAAATGGATCCAGAAGAGATGGACATGGATGGTGAAGAGATGGACATGGACGAGGACTTTGCGGCCTTGTTTGAAAGCAGTATGCAAGAGCTGCATGTCCCTGGCGATGTTGTCAAAGGAACAATTGTTCAGGTCAACGACGACAACGTGGTTGTCGATGTAGGCTACAAGTCAGAAGGGGTTATTCCTCTTGCCGAATTCAAGGATGAAGAAGGCAACATCGACGTCAATGTTGGTGATGAGGTTGATGTCCTCTTTGAACGGCGTGAAAATGAGAGTGGCCTGATCGGACTCTCTAAAGAAAAAGCTGATCGACAGAAGATCTGGAGCTCTCTTGAAGAGGATGCTGTGGTCGAAGGCAAGATCGTCGGACGTATCAAAGGCGGCCTGACAGTTGATATCGGTATCAATGCGTTTCTGCCTGGCTCACAGGTTGATCTTCGTCCGGTTCGTAATCTTGAGAAACTGCTCGGTGCGACCTTTGATTTCAAGATTATCAAGCTGAATAAGCGGCGTGGCAATATTGTGCTCTCCCGCCGTGTTCTTTTGGAAGAGCAGCGTGAAAGTATGCGTTCCGAAACCCTTGAAACTCTTGCCGAAGGTCAGGAAGCCGAGGGTATCGTCAAAAATCTGACCGACTATGGTTGCTTTATTGACCTTGGCGGTATTGATGGTCTACTGCACATTACAGATATGTCCTGGGGGCGTGTCAACCATCCCTCTGATGTACTCTCCGTCGGTGAAAAAGTTAAAGTCAAAGTTCTCAAATATGACCGTGAGCGTGAGCGCGTTTCACTCGGCCTGAAGCAGATTACGCCTGATCCATGGCTGGAAGTTGAGAATGGTTACCCGGTTGGTGTCAAAGTTCATGGCAAGGTTGTCAGTCTGACTGACTACGGTGCATTTGTTGAGTTGGAAGATGGCGTAGAAGGCCTGATCCATGTCTCTGAAATGAGCTGGACCAAGCGTATCAAGCATCCCAACAAGCTTCTTACTGTCAGTGACGATGTAGAGACTGTCGTTCTGGCCCTGGATATTCCCAATCGTCGTATCTCTCTTGGGCTCAAGCAGGTCGAAGAGAACCCATGGGATGTGATCGGAGAGAAATTCCCGATTGGCACCATTATCGAAGGTCAGGTTAAAAACATTACCGACTTTGGTGTTTTCGTCGGTGTTGATGAAGGAATTGATGGTCTGGTACATATTTCAGACCTTTCCTGGACCAAGCGTATCAAGCATCCTTCCGAGCTGTTCAAGAAGGGGGATACTGTCAAGGCTGTAGTTCTGAATATTGACCGGGAAAATGAGCGCTTCTCCCTTGGCCTCAAACAGTTGACTCCTGATCCATGGGAATCTATTCCTGTCAAGTATGCTCCTGGCACCATTGTAAAAGGCAAGGCAACTTCAGTCACTGATTTTGGTGTTTTCCTGGAGATCGAAGAAGGAATTGAAGGTTTAATTCATGTCTCGGAGCTCAGGCAGGAAAAAGTTGAAAGCCCCAAGGACGTTGCCAATGTTGGTGATGAATTTGAAGCAGCCGTTCTGAATGTCGATGTTGTGGATCGCAAGATTGCACTTTCCGTTAAGCAATTGACCAGTCACAAGGAGAAGGCTGAGGTGCAGGAATTCCTTGGTGCTCAGAAACAGGCGACTTCCAACCTTGGTGACCTGTTACAGGGAGCCATGAATCGTAACGATTCGGATTCTTCTGAATAAATTCCCAAACAACCTCTTGCGCGTTTTCGCATTTGCGGAAACGCGCTTTTTTTGAAAAACGCACTTCCTTTTGAGAAAACAATGAAGAAACGACCGTTTCTATTAGCTTCAGCCCTGTTGGCGGGGACCTTTGTTTTCTTCCTGGCTCTGGCTGTGACCGTAGCCAGCTTTATGGGAAGGCCAGCTAATTTTGCCATTGGTGATAAGATTGGCGTCATCGAAATCTACGGAGTCATTGCCGATTCCAGAAAGATTATCGAGCAACTCCATGATTTCCGTGATAATGACAGCATAAAAGCACTTGTCTTGCGTATCGACTCACCTGGTGGTGGAGTTGGCCCTTCCCAAGAAATTTATGACGAAGTAAAGATTGTGGATGCAGTAAAGCCTGTAGTTGTTTCCATGGGTTCTGTTGCTGCCTCTGGCGGTTATTATATTGCGGCAGCGGCAAGAGAGATTGTTGCTAATCCAGGAACGATTACCGGCAGTATCGGTGTCATTATGGAGTTCGCCAATTTTCAGGAATTACTGGAAAAAATCGGTCTGAGCAGTGTTGTTGTTAAAAGTGGCAAATTTAAGGATATTGGGTCACCGACTCGGGAAATGACTGCTACTGAACGTGAGATCTTACAAAACCTGATTGATGATGTTCATAGTCAATTTGTGGCCTCGGTTGCAGCCGGGCGTCACATGGACGAAGCGAGTGTCAGTGCAATTGCCGATGGCCGTATCTTCTCCGGTCGTAGAGCGATGGAAATGGGACTTGTTGACAAGATGGGCAATCTGGAGGTTGCCATTCGACGTGCAGCAAAACTTGCCGGTATTGATGGTGAGCCAAATGTTGTCTATCCACCAAGCGATAAACCAGGATTTATTGATCTGTTTATTGAAGAAACTTTAAATCAGCTTCAATTAGCTTTACAGAAACAGCGATCTGTTGGTTTTCAATATATTTGGCCAGGATTTAATTAGGAGGTTTATCATGACAAAGAGTGAACTGATTGAACAACTGACAACTGATAAAGATGCTCTAAGTAAGCGTGAATCAGAGCTGATTGTTAATTCTATTTTCGACAGTATTGGCAATGCTCTGGTTGATGGTGACCGCGTAGAGATACGTGGCTTCGGTTCTTTCACTGTTCGTGAGCGTGATGCTCGAGAAGCTCGCAACCCCAAAAGTGGCGACATCGTGCAGATCTCAGCTAAGAAGACACCGTTTTTTAAAACCGGAAAAGAATTGCGTGAGCGAGTCAACGTGTCCTGAAAACTTGGCTTTATGCACATATAATAACAACAGAGGCCCCGTTTATTTAAACGTGGCCTCTGTTGATTCTGGCGTTGAACAGGAATGGATGTTGCATTTCTCTAACCATTTGTTTCGATAATTTGTAATTCAGTACAATCTGACCTATTGGTAAAATATCTGTCATCCCCGAATGGTTTTATCGGGGATCCATGTTTTAAGGTCTGGATTCCCGATTACACCCTCGGGAATGACAATCTTTAATTCTAAGCTGAAGTTACGATATTTTTTTGGTTATTGTCTCATGACTTATTCTGAAAATAATCCTCGCCCGGGAGCGTATCGATTTACTGTTGCCGACAAGTTTGCCGGTTTGCGTCTTGATCAGTATCTTGCTGAAAGTTGCGATAGCTTTCCGCGTAGCCTGGCCAAGCGTCTGATTGATATTGGCGGTGTTCACCTTGCAGGAAGAAGGATGCGGCATTGCAGTCAACCTGTATCTAGCGGAGACAGCATTGAAGTATTTGTTGACAATCAACCTCCAGAGCCAATGCTGCTTGGCAATGAAAATATTCTGTATCGCGATCAGGACCTGATTGTTCTCAATAAACCGGCCGGGATGGCGACTCAACCGACTCCAGCTCGTTATCAGGGTACGGTTTATTCTGAATTGCAGAACTTGCTGAGAGACTCGGGTCGGAAAGACCTTCGCCCGAGCATTGGCATGGTGCAGCGTCTGGATAGAGATACGTCCGGGGTGCTGGTCTTCTCGATCCACAAAAGGGCGCATAAAAAGATGACCGAAGCCTTTCGAGGGCGCAATATTGACAAAGTTTACTGGGCCTTGATTCCTGGAAGACCTCAGAATGAACAAGGTAAATTCTGTTCTCACTTGGCGCGACGTCGTTCGACTAACCTGGTCGTCTCAGTTGCACGTGGCGGAAAACCTGCAGAGACCCATTATCGCCTGCTTCAAGCTCTGGATCAGGTCAGCCTGGTTGAAGTTAAATTGATAACGGGTCGAACTCACCAGATTCGTGCTCATTTCTCTGAAGCTGGTCTACCCTTGTTGGGTGATACTGCCTATGGTGGACCGCAAACGCTAGATGATCTCAATATCCCTCGCCAGATGCTGCACTCCAAGGAACTTACGTTTTGTCATCCTGTAACGGGTAAAGAGATAGGCTTTACAGCTCCTTTGCCGAAGGACTTTACTACTGTTCTTCAAAATCTGGATGGCTCCTTGAATGGCGTTGATGCATAAGGTATTGTATTGGTCATTATGATGTCTTTACTTGAAATTGATCCGATTATTTTTCAGATAGGACCATTGGCCATTCGCTGGTACGGTCTGATGTATCTATTTGGTTTCGGTGCGGCCTTCCTGTTGATCACGCACCTGTCACGCCTGCGCGATCTTGCTCTGACCAAAGATGGTGTCTCCGATCTGCTCTTTTATGGAGTTCTCGGTGTTGTCCTCGGCGGTCGTCTTGGCTACGTCCTCTTCTATAACCCGGCGCAATATTTTTCACATCCTCTGGAGATCTTTGCCGTCTGGCATGGAGGTATGAGTTTTCATGGCGGATTACTCGGTGTTGTGGTTGCCGCGATGATATTTTGCTGGCACCGAAAGCTGCCGATGCTGTTAACCGGTGATATCCTGGTGACTTCTGCAACAATCGGTCTTGGTCTTGGCAGGATCGGCAATTTCATCAATGGGGAGTTGTGGGGGCGGGTGACTGATCTGCCCTGGGGTGTGGTTTTCCCCGGTGGTGGCCCTCTACCGAGGCACCCCAGTCAGCTTTATGAGGCCGCTCTTGAAGGCCTTTTGTTATTTGTCATTCTTTACCTGCTGCATCGCCGTAAGGTTGTAGTAGGCGTGCCTTTTTTTAGCTTTTTTGTCGGTTATGGTCTGTTTCGTTTCCTGGTCGAATTTGTGCGTCAACCTGATGCCCATCTCGGTTTTCTCTGGGGAGGGGCAACTATGGGGCAACTGCTCTCTCTTCCGATGATTATCTTCGGGTTAGCAGGGTTCTTCTATCTTTATCGGCAGGGGAACTCACAGTGAATGGTATCCGTGGTATTGTTTTCGATTGTGACGGCGTGCTCTTTGAAAGTCACAAAGCCAACTTGGCTTATTACAATACTGTCCTGAATTACTTTGGTGAGCCACCGGTCGAAGAATCCGATCAAGCTAGAGCACATCTTTGCCATACTGCTGCCAGTACACATGTTTTTACTCAACTCCTGGGCGAGGAGCGCGTTCCGAAAGCACTTTCCTTCGCCGCAGAACTCGATTATCACCAGTTTATCCCTTATATGAAACCTGAGCCCGGCATGAAAAAAGCCTTGTCTCAGCTTGCCAATTTCTTCCCTCTGGCAATTGCTACCAATCGCGGCGTCAGTATGCCGAGCATTCTTAAACATTTCGAACTGAGCGGTTTTTTTCAGACTGTTGTCACCAGTCATGATGTCAAACATCCCAAACCTGCTCCGGATATGCTGCATGAAGCTGCCCGTCGGTTGCAATGTTCGACAAATGAACTTCTCTTTGTTGGTGATTCAGAGTTGGATCAGGCTGCAGCCCGATCCGCTGGAATGCCCTTCGCGGTGTATCGGGGTGATTTGCAGGCGGATGTGCAGATTGGACATCATAGGGAGTTGGTGGAGCTGTTTATCAAAGACTCATAATCTCTTGATTATGTCGAATGTTTCCGAATCCAGGTCTCCAGGTTTTTTCGGGGAATAATATCTTCTACAATCAGCTGCTGATCAGGGGTCTGACGCAAAATGAGGCGGTGCTGGATTCCCACACGAATACGTAAATAGCCTGGTAGTTGTTCCAGCACTATCGTTTGCTTGAGCACAGATTCGTCGCGTGTACTGAAGCCTGTTGCCGCACGCAAGGCCTTGGTAACTACAGATTGAGGCAGGTTCTCAGCGCTTTTGCGGAATTTATTGCTGTACTCAGGAATCTGAACCTTGTGTGGCAAGATGATGTTCGCTTCTGCGTCTTCGCTTTGAACCTCTGGTGGAATTGGGGGACGATTTTGCACCTTTTGTGCTGAGAGCTCTTGTCTGGCCTCCTGCAGTTGTTTACGCAAATCTTGCCGATCTGCCTGCTGCGACTTGATTTCATTTTTAAGGTTGCCGATCTTGTTTTTTAACGTACTAATCTGGCCGCGGTCTTCAGTTGTGGTGCCAGTATGCTGACGTTGTGAGAGGTTCGGTGATGGTTGCACTTCTTGAGACAATTTGAACTGCTTATTGGCGCTATTGGTTTTCAGTTCGCGCTCAAGAGTTTCCAGTTCGCGCTCCCTTGCTTGTAAACTTTTTAACGCCTCGGTACTTTCCCCCTGAACTTCGGAGAGCTGTTCCTTCAGGTCTTCTATTTTTTGATCTTTGTCAGCGTTCAGAATATCGCCATCGATTTTTTCATAGAGCCATTCTTGGTAGTCTTCTATCGGGTCTCCCCAGGGTTCGAGATCCAGATCGATGCGAGTTTTTTCGATGGCGTCAAAAAGGACGTCATTATCAATGACTCGTTCAGGTTCGGAGACTATACCTGCGCGACCGAAAATGATGCTCATGGCAGGAAGAATAGTGCCGAAGGCGAAGCTGAGTTCCATTAGAATATGGTCTGTGCTCAGTTCTCCTTCGGTTATGGCTTCTCTGCAAATTGCTTCTAGTTCGTCGTAGTTTGCTGTGGATTTTAATATAGCGTGATGGAGCTTGCTGGCGCTGTCATGATAAAGCTCTTTTTCCGGGATCAGCAAAGCCAGTTTGTCGGCCATAGTCAGGTTTGCTGCGCTAAGGGCCGAGTCAAATAGATCCTTCATTTCCTCAATGGCCTGGTCGCTTTTGCCAGGTCGCTGTCTGAGCTCTAATAACAATTCGTAAGTAAAGTCCAGAAAACCACTGTGTCGAACTCTTTTAATGGCTGTGTCGAGCTGTACGTCATTTAATGAGCCAGGCGAGAGTTTCTTCAGTTCTTTCAATGACATGACTTCGATACGTTTACTATCCTCGACTATCGAAGGAGTGGCATTGAGTTGGGTGCGGGTCAGACCTTCATATCTTGAGGCATCCCTCAGCAACTCCTGATCCTTGCTATGACAGCATTTTTTATATTTCTTGCTACTACCACAATGGCAGGGCTCATTTCTGCCATGTTTAGCGATGGGACGGCGTACCGTGTAATCTCCACCTATGATAACTGCGGGTCGTTCCTTGGGCAACGCTCGCGTAATATCCATTTCGCTCATCCAGAGACTGCGACTCTCCTCAGTATTGTCTTTTTCAAGTATGGCGAGACTGCAGTGAATCAGGGCGTTGGCTCTGGGAGAGAAAATCTCTTTGGAGAGTTTCCAGAGAATTTTTTTAGCTGGCTGCTTCGGTTGGTCGAACTTGACAGTCAGTTCGGTTGCGAGCTGGGCGGCAGCAGCTTGCCGCTCCCAGGAAATATCATCGGCGAGGGCTATCGTCAGGAGTGGCTCGATAGCTGTTGCATTCTGAAACTGGCAAGGGAAAAGGAAGTCTGTTATGTCTTCCAGAATTTTTAGCGTCGAGACCCATATTTGTGGCTCCAAAACAATTTTATTGTATGCCGCAACGTTGAGCAGGATACCAAGGCTTTTGCCCTCTTGTTTTTGGGTGAGCAGTGTCGCCAGGCTGTCGTAATGACCAGCTTTCATCTCACCCCATTCTTCAGCTAATCGTTGGATCTCTGGTCTGCAGCGGGTGGTTTTTTTTAGCTGCTCAAGCAGTGGTTCGATATTTGTGTTCATTAATGCTATCCTTGTTTATATTCTCTTCTCCGGCTATTAACTGTAAAAAAGCATACTGCCATGATATTATCAGTGACAGATTGAAGGATTTCTTAGACTTCAGACGCATGGTGTGATCAATGAAAAAAGTGACCTATTGGACGGAACTGTCTGACACACTAACTATGGGACAAACACACTATGGGAACTATGGGTGGTGTAA
>Ga0256834_1000173_pt1 | contig 44819 bp, 52 predicted proteins | sample 4281140metaG_FD_190536 | JGI IMG/M metagenome (GOLD analysis project Ga0256834, IMG submission 190536) | Hydrothermal vent microbial communities from East Pacific Rise, Pacific Ocean - 4281-140 | ecosystem: Environmental > Aquatic > Marine > Hydrothermal vents | place: Pacific Ocean: East...
ATAGGCACACCGTGTTCGTCGGAACCGCAAATATAAACGGCATCGTTGCCTTTGGCTTTTTGATAACGGGTAAAAATATCCGCCGGAATATAAACACCTGCCAAGTGCCCGATATGCACGGGTCCGTTGGTATAAGGCAAAGCGGCGGTAATGGTATAACGTTGTTGTTTCATGCCGAATTTATTTTTTGATTTACAAAAATAGGAGAATTTTGTCAATAAAATTAAACAAATGTCGATTAGGTATAAATTAAGGTTTGTTTGATTAAAAAAATCCCATACTTGTAATATTAATACAAATATGGGATTTTTAATGTTTTTTTAGCCAAAATTTTTTTGAGTATTTAATTTTGGCGGTATTATTTATTTTCTGTTTTCTTTTTGGCTAATTCATCGGCTAATAACAGAGCGTTGTAAACATTTACCATATTTCCTGATTTACTCAATTGGCTGAATTTGACCAGCTTAGGTTCTCCTTTGTAGTCGTCTTCTTCGGGTTTGATAACCAATATTTGCGGTGATAATCCCGAATCCATAATAATGTGTTTGACTTCGGAAGCGCTTAATTCGGGGTAGCGTGAACGGATAAGAGCCGCTACACCTGCCACATCGGGAGAAGCCATGGAGGTGCCTTGCAAAAATTTGTAATCGCTAAAAGGAACCGTTGCATAAATTTTTTGTCCGGGTGAAAAAATATCGACGGTTTCTTTGCCGTAATTACTAAATGAAGCCACCATGGCGGGTCCATAATAAGGACCTATGGCACCTACATTCAAAAAGTTGTCGGCTATTTCTTTGCCTTTTACGTCGCCATCGTTGGGATAAGACATTTTTTCGCCGTATTGATCCATATCTTTACCGTCGTTTCCGGCTGCATTTACGATAAGCACATCGTGATCTGCTGCGTATTTGATAGCGTCCCAAACCCATTCTTTGTGCGGGCTGTAATATTTTCCGAAACTGGTATTGATAACTTTGGCACCATTATCTACGGCATAACGAAAAGCCAGTGCAACGTCTTTATCGTATTCATCGCCGTCGGGTACGGCTCTAACGGGCATAATCAATACGTGGTCGGCTACACCGTCGCCACCTATTCCGTTATGTCTTATTTGGGCGATGATACCGGCTACATGGGTGCCGTGCAATTCATCCTTTTTTGGGGGGATAACATTGGGATTGCCGTAATCTCTGTCATTTATGTTGTCGGGATCGTCCCCTTGAATTCGACCGTTAAAATTGACGTTTAAGTTATATTTTTCTTGAATTTCCACATAATCTTTAAAATCTTTTAAAGCATCAATACTCAATCCTTTTAGATACATATCTTTGGCTTTTGCCACTACCGGATTGTCAGCTTTGAGATTTTTAACTTTTTCTTCGGTCAATTTATCGGTTTTCAAAGCTTCTTTCAAAGTTTTTTCGGTATTTGCTGCCATAGCTTCGACCTGATCGTAGCGTTTTCTCAGCTGTTTTACATGTTCCAGTTTGCCGGCTAATTCTTTTTCGGCGCGTTGATACAATTCAAACATTTCACGGTCTTCGGGCGCTATCTCGGCTATGCTTTTGTCTTTCCATTGGTTGCGATATTTGGCTACAATACGGGTCATTTCGAGTTGTTCGGGACCTGCCATTTTTCCGTCTTTGGCACCCAAGAAATTCCAGCCGTGTACATCATCGACATACCCGTTGTTGTCGTCGTCGATACCGTTGCCGGGAATTTCGTCTTCATTGGTCCAAATAATATCTTTCAAATCGGGGTGATTGATGTCAATTCCGGCATCGACTACCGCTACAATGACGGTATGTGCCGGTTTGTCTTTGAGCAATTCGTTATAAGCTTTTTCGGTGCTCATACCGGGCATGTGACTGTCAAACGGGTTGGTGTGTTGCCAGTTTTTCAGGTCTTCGTCTTTGTATAGCGTAGAAAATTTTTGCGGAAGCGGTTTAGGAGCTTCAAGCATTTGTTCTTTTGCTTGGGTTGTTTTTTCGGTAGTAACTTTTTGGGTAGAACCACAACTTGCCAATATCAAACCGGCAGAAAGTGATATACCCAATAATCTAAGTTTATTCATAATAAGTATATTTTAATCGTTAAAAATTTCGTCAAATTTAAAAATTTTATCCAAACGAACTCCTTTTTCGGTGTGTTTTAGGGTGCAAATTTCATTATAAGGATCGTGTTCGAGCAATAAATACCATTTTTCGTCGGCGGCTTGTCCGAAAATTTCGATACGTTCGTCGAGGCTTAGCAACGGACGGGTATCATAGCCCATGACATAAGGCAAAGGTATATGCCCGACGGTAGGTAACAGGTCTGCCATATAAACCAACTTTTTTCCTTTATATTCAATGACGGGTAACATTTGTTTTTCGGTATGTCCGTCGACAAAGATAATGTCAAAGTTCAGTTCGTTGGAGCGGGTTATTCTGCCTTGTTGCGGTGTTTCGACAAATTGTAACTGACCGCTTTGGTGTATGGGCAAAATATTTTCTTTCAAAAAACTGGCTTTTTCGCGCGGATTGGGTTCAGTTGCCCATTGCCAGTGTTTTTGATTGGACCAAAAGCGAGCGTTTTTAAAAGCCGGTTCGTAAAAACCTTTGGGATTGCGAATAATGGAACCACCGCAATGGTCGAAGTGCAAATGTGTCATAAAGACATCGGTAATGTCATCGCGATGAAATCCGTATTTTTTTAGTGTTTCATCAAACAAATTTTGTTTGCTCGGTTTGTAATAGCCGAAAAATTTTTCGGATTGTTTGTTGCCCATGCCCGTATCGATTAATATCAATCGATCGCCGTCTTCTATTAAAAGGCTTCGGGTGGTCATTTCAATCAAATTGTTTTCGTCTGCCGGATTGGTGCGTTGCCAAATAACTTTGGGAACAACGCCAAACATAGCACCGCCGTCAAGCTTGAAATCTCCGTGAGAAATGGTGTATAATTTCATTTTAAAAGTGTCTTTTTGAACAAAGATAACTTGAAGTTTCGGGAAGTCAAAATATAAGGAAGTATTTTTATTAAAATCTTAACAGGAATGGCAATTAAGAACAGAAATCGGTCAATAAATCAAATTTTCCAAAATGTTTGTATCTTTGAAACGTATTCAAAAAAATTATTGGCAATAATTATGAAAAAAAAAGTTGTAATACCACTTCCTTCTTATGGTTTTGATCCGACGGAAGCCGCTATACCGTGGAAAATTTTATCGGATAATAATATTGAAACCGTATTTGCAACGCCTAACGGAAAAAAAGCCCAAGCCGATATTAGAATGCTTACAGGAAAAGGACTTGGTATTTTTTTGCCTTTGTTAAAAGCCGACAAGAGTGCCGTAAAAATTTATAAAGAAATGGAACAGAGCACGGAATTTAACAATCCGATAAAATATGACGAAATAGATGAAAATTATTTTGACGGTATTCATTTGACGGGTGGTCATGACAAAGGCGTAATTGAATATCTCGAATCAAAAATATTGCAGAACAAAATTGTCGGCTTTTTTAATCGCAAAAAGACCGTTGGTGCTGTATGTCACGGCGTTTTATTGGCTGCAAGAAGCATGGATAACAAAACCGGAAAATCCGTTTTATACGATTATAAAACAACTTCTTTGCTTAAAAAACAAGAACTTTTGGCTTATTATTTAACCAAACTTTGGTTGAAAGATTATTATTTAACCTATCCGGAAACAACCGTTGAAGACGAAGTAAAAAAATACTTGGCTTCACCGTCCCGTTTTATTCAGGGACCTATTCCTTTTTTTAGAGACAGTATCGATAATCAGCGCTATGGATTTTATGTTCAAGACAACAATTATATTTCGGCTCGTTGGCCGGGCGATATTCATGCCTTTTCATTGGCACTATTAAAAAATTTAAGACAAAAAAGTTAATGATATGAATACCGAAAAAAGATGTTTAGAATGTGGTGAAGTTATTTTGGGGCGTTCCGACAAAAAATTTTGTTCGGATGCTTGTCGCAATGCTTATAATAATCGCAAAAACAAAATATCGGTCAATCTTATAAGAAATATTAATAACCGGTTAAAAAAGAATTGGCGAATTTTGGAAAAACTAAATCCCGAAGATAAAACCAAAGTGCACAAAACCAAATTGGAAAACGAAGGTTTTGATTTTAATTATTTTACCGGTATTTATACAACCAAAAAAGGAGCTACTTATTATTTTGTTTACGACCAAGGCTATTTGGACATAGGTAACGATTTTTTTATGTTGGTTAAGCGAAAATAAGTCAAACCATTTTTTCTTACATATTTTGTGCTATTTGAGCGGCCAAACGGGCATTATTTAAGACCAATCTGATATTTGAAACCAAGCTTTTTCCTTGTGTAAATTCTTTGACTTTTGACAACAAAAAGGGCGTACTTTCTTTGCCTTTGATACCTAATTTTTTTTGTTCGGTTATTGCTTTATCAATAGCTTGTGCCATAAAGTCGGGATCGAGTGCATCGGCTTCGGGCACCGGATTGGCTATAACCACTCCGCCTTTTAAGCCCAATTCCCATTTGATTTGCAACAAACGGGCTATTTCTTGCGGGTTATTGAGGCGGTAATCTACCTTAAAACCGCTTTTTCGAGTATAAAAAGCAGGCAGTTCATCTGTTTGATAACCTAATACGGGCACGCCCATGGTTTCGAGATATTCGAGTGTTAAACCCGGATCCAAAATCGATTTGATACCGGCACAGACAACCGCTACACGAGTTTGTGCCAGTTCTTGCAAATCTGCCGAAATGTCAAAAGTTTCGGTTGCATCGCGGTGTACACCGCCAATACCTCCGGTAGCAAATATTTTGATTTCGGCAAGTTGTGCTGCAATCATGGTTGCCGAAACAGTGGTGGCACCGGTTAATTTATTGGACAAAATATAAGGTATGTCTCTTCGACTGGTTTTGATTACACGGCTGCCTTTTCGGGCTAACAATTTGATTTCATCATCATTTAAACCTATTTTTATTTTACCGTCTATCAGTGCAATCGTAGCCGGAACAGCACCGTTTTCTCTGACGGTTTTTTCGACCAAAACGGCAGTTTCATAATTTTGAGGATAAGGCATGCCGTGTGATATAATGGTCGATTCAAGGGCTACAACCGCTTGTTTTTTTTGCAAAGCCGTTGCTACTTCGGGGTTTATGTCTAAAAATTTATTCATTGTACTAATTTATGCGTGCAAAGGTAAACTAAGTTAGCCAATTATTCGTTTTTTAACCGGATTAAATCGCTTATACGCTTGCGGGATAAAACCGGACTGACCGCTTCGTGATGTTGCACCGTTACGGCAGCCGAAGCCATACCGAACTGTGCCATGCGGTCAATAGAATAAGCTTCGGAATCGGCGTAAACTAATCCGGCAACAAACGAATCGCCGGCACCAATGGTATTGACAACCTTTGATGCAATAGAGGGCTGTTTGTCAATAATGTCATGCTCGCCATATATTACACCGTCTTTGCCTAAGGTAATAAAAACTTTGTTTACACCTTGTTTAATAAAATAACGCACCATGTCATATAAATTTTTTTCGGTTTTTATTTCCATGCCGCTCATCATTTCGGCTTCAAGCAAATTTGTCTTTAAAATATGCAAGTTTTTTAAAACCGGAAGGGCACGTAATGATTTTTTGCCCGAAACAGTATCCAATACAAATTTTTGTTCGGGATATTTTTCTATTATGGCTTGTAGTATTTCGGTCGAAAAATTGGTTTCCAAAACCGTATATTCAGAGTTTAATTTATTTGGTAAATGGTTGATAAATAACTTATTATCTAATTCATCAAACAATGACATTGCCGATATACCCAGTGCCAAATCGTTGTGTTCGTCCATTATGGCTATAAATGTTGAAGCCGAAGCATTTTTTAAAAACAAACTTCGGTCGATTGACAGTTTTTTGTTTTTGCTGTCTTTTATTAGAAATTCACTTAACGGGTCATCGCCGAATATGCTGATAAATTGCACGTCAAAATCAAGATTTATTAAATTTTCGGCAATATTGCGTCCCACACCTCCGGCGGTGGTTTTCATAGTGCCTATATTGGCATCTTTATATATCAATGTAGATTTTGTATAGCCGGTAATATCAACGTTGGCAGCACCAAAAACCGTGACGGAAACAAATTTTGACATAGAATTGTAAAATTTTTGATAAATTTACAAATAATTATTTGAAAGTTATCCAATGATATTTTGAAAATAGTTTTATGCAAAAATTTAAAAATATATTTACACGAGACAAATCGGTTATCGGTATGATTCATATCGAAGCTTTGCCCGGCACGCCGCAAAATCGTTTTGGCAATGAACAAATTATAGAAAAAGCCTTGAATGAAGCCCGTATTTATTTAAAAAACGGGATTGATGCTTTAATGATTGAAAACATGCATGATGTGCCGTATTTGAAAAATGACAATGGGCATGAAATCAGCAGTATGATGTCAATTATAGCATATCTTATTAAGCGGGAGACAGGTTTGCCGTTGGGTATTCAAATACTGGCGGGTGCCAATCGAGCGGCTTTGGCGGCAGCCAACAGTGCCGGTGCCGATTTTATTAGAGCCGAAGGCTTTGTTTTCGGTCATATTGCCGATGAAGGTTATATAGACAGTGATGCCGCACAATTGCTCAGATATCGCAAACAAATAGGTGCCGAACACATTGCTGTTTTTACGGATATTAAAAAGAAACACAGTTCGCATGCCGTAACAGCCGATATGGATATAACCGAAATGGCACATGCCGCAGAGTTTTTTTTGTCGGACGGATTAATTATAACCGGAGTACATACGGGGTCTTCTGCCAATATAGAAGAAATTAAACGGGTTAAAAAAACTACTCGTTTGCCGGTTTTGGTCGGTTCGGGTATCAATTTGGAAAATTTGAATATTTATTTGCCTTTTGTCGATGCTTTTATCGTAGGTTCTTATTTCAAAAAAAACAATTATTGGGCAAATAATTTGGAACCCGATAAAATAAAGAGGTTTATGCAAAAAGTTAATTCATTGAGATGAAGCAAAAAAATTTGATACGCATAACCGGACTGTCGGGTGTGGCAGGTGGCATATTGTTGTTTGCCGCCGATATGCTTTTATACTACAACAACAATCAAACGGATAGATTGTTGAATATGGCTCAGGCTGCCGATTGGCGTATTGAACTTAGCGGAGTATTTGCTTTGCTTGCCACTTGGTTATATTTGTTTGGAGTTGTTCCCGTATATTATGCTTTTGGCAAAAGCCGTCCGTATATACAAATAACGGTTACCGTATTGTTGGGTGCAATTTTGATAGCTTACGGAGTAATACACGGGGCTTATACGGCTATTGCCGTTTCGGCGAAATCGGCTTATTGGCACCAATTAAATATGATTGAAAATACCCGTTTGGCTATTGAAACCAATCAATTGATGCGTTTGTTGGTATATCCGGTTTTCGGTATTTTGTCGGTATTGTTTATTTATCAGGTTTTGACCAAAAAAACTTATTATCCCGTATGGATTATTCCGTTTTTTCCGCTGTTGCCTTTCTTGTTGCGAAAACAGGTTAAAAATTTATTACACGGTCAATGGGAAATCATAGTTTGGGGCGGTTATTTAAACTTAATTGTAATTTTGTTTCTATTAGCTTCTTTGATAAGTCTATGGAATAAAAACTTAGATTGATAAAAGTTTTATCTGTGAAGTTATAATAAAATTCCGTACAAATTTGCCAATAGTGTTTTTCTCTTTTACTTATTTTATTGTCTGTTCCAAAATTCTTAGGAACCAATTCAACCGCACTTTAATTTTATAAACCAATTTGGTATAATTTCTAAATAAATTGCCCTCGATATTTTTGTTTTTTGCCGAAATTATAATTTCGGAAGTTATTGGGTTAAATAAAATATATTGATTTACAGTTATTTAAGATAAACTTATCCTAATACTATAACTTTTTTATCTTTTCAATGTCTCGCGAGATATATTTGCTTCATTATAATTGTCGGCACGCATGTTTTACGTTTATATTGCATATTTTAACAGTAAATTCTCAATCGGGGTAACAGTCGACTTATATAGACGTATTAAATTATTACGGTATCAAAAAAACAAAAATTACAAAATAGTTCATTATGAAGAATATACAAATAGCAAAGAAGCCGCTCAAAGAGAAAACGAATTGCAAGATTTTTCTACCGAATTAATTGCAGAGTTGGTCCTAGATAATAATCCTATGATGATAGACTTGTTAAAAAAAACATAATAACTTGAAATTAAATACTCATGAAAAAAATAACTCTCCTTTTTGTTTTATTGTTAAGCTTGCAAGTATTTTCGCAAGAGACTTATTTTAATTACAAGGTATTAATTACAGATACAAGTGGCACGCCTTTGTTGAATCAAGCAGTGGATATTCGTATCGGTATTTATGATGAACATCCTTTGACCGGTAATATGATTTTTCAAGAAACGCATCATACAACGACCGATAGCAACGGTATAGTTGTATTAAATATCGGGTCGCAAAACCCAACCGGTTGGGATGCTTTGGATTGGACGCATACCGGCAATTATCTCAAAGTTGAAATGGATACCGGTGGCGGTTATCAACAAATATCGGTTTCTCCATTGAATTTTGTTCCTTATGCCAAATACAGTTTAAAATCAAAACAAGTAGAACAGGTAGATTTTGGTCAATTGACCGGTGTGCCCACCGGATTGTCCGATGGTGATGACGTAAACGATGCTGATCACGATGCTACCAATGAGTTGCAAACCCTATCGGTAAGCGGAACTCAATTAACCATATCAAACGGTAATACCGTAACGCTACCAACAGGGAGCGGTGGCGACCAATGGGGTAGTCAAGTGGTGCAAACCAACAGTAGTTTAAATGGAGACGGAACCTCTGCCAATCCATTAGGTATCAATACAAGTGATACCGTTTTTAACGGTTGGGACAAAAATGCTGCCGATGATTTTAGCGGTAACTTCAACGATTTATCCAATATCCCCACAGGTTTGTCCGACGGCGACGATGTCAATGATGCCGATCATGACCCGACCAATGAAATACAAACCATTAGTAAAAGCGACAATACGGTAACTTTGTCTAACGGAGGAGGAAGTTTTGTCGATAGCGACACTCATTTAACCGAAGCACAAGTTGATGCTTATGTTAGTAACAATGGTTATTTAACTACAGAAACAGATGGAAGTAATACCAACGAGCTGCAAACTTTATCGGTAAGTGGAAACCAATTAAGTATCAGTAATGGGAACACCGTGAATCTTCCCGACCAAACCGATGCCGATTTTTATACCGTAGGAACTACAACTCCCCCAAGTGCCAATACCGATGACATATTTCATCTCGGAAAATTGGTTATTGGAAAAAATACCGTAGATGACGGAAGTACCAACCAAAATGCCAAAGTAGAAATACAAAATCCGGTTTCGGACGGCTCACATCCCAGTTATGTGTTAAAAACCGAAAGATTGAATACCGGAGCAGGAGCCATTGGTAATATTTTGGCAATAAGCGATTATTCGGGTAACTTTTATTTTAGAGCAATCAATAATCAAATAACCGGAAATGGTACCGGCAATGTCAGAGGAATTGAAAATCGAATTAATATATCGGGCGACGGCAAACATTATGGAACATACAATTATTTGACGGGAAGTGGTTCGGGCAATAAATACGGTAGTTATAATGTTATAGCTTCTTATGCGGGCGGAACTCATTATGCCGTTTATGGCAAAGTAAATAAAACCGGAAGTTATGCCGGATATTTTGAAGGAAGTGTTGCCATAAAAGACGGAACTGAAGGTAACGGCAAAATATTTACCAGCGATGCCGACGGTAAAGGCTCATGGCAAGATGTTAGTGCTTGGGATACCGATGCAAGCGATGACTTTAGCGGCGATTACAACGATTTAACCAATGTGCCGGTATTGTTCAACAAAATGGGCGGAACCAACCCTGCAACTTCCATTCAAGATCCCATGTATCATAATGGGGCACTGGCATTGGGAGGCGTATTAACCAATAGCAATCAGGCTATGCTTACCACAGTGCAATCTTCTAACAATGTGGCAAATATGTATGGAATTTTGAATTCGGGAAACCTCTCCGGTTCAACATCTTTATACACAATTTATAACAAAATTTCCGGTAGTGAAGATGGAAATAGTGCCGGTGTTTATAACAGTTTCTTAACCAACGGAAACGGAAATCAATATGGGATATATAATCATCTCAACAACACCGGTTCGGGTGAACATTACGGGATATATAGTTTGTTAAATAATGAAAATAGTGCTCAACAATTTGGTGTTAGAAATTATATTTCGGGAACAGGTACGGGTGATAAGTATAGTTTGTACAGTCATTTAGAAGGTAAAGGTAGAAAGTATGGGGTTTATACAGAAATAATAGCCAATAACACTTCGGAAGCCATTGGAATGAAAAACCGTATTATCGGAAACGGAGGTAATACTCACAGAGGAATAGTTAATTACTTGTTGGGATCAGGACTGGGATTACAAATAGCTGTTGATAACAGCATCGATAATACAGGTAATGGAGGAACAGGCTATGACCATATCGGAGTGCGAAATAGTATCAGTGGTTCCGGCGGTAATAAACATAAGGGTGTTTACAACACCTTGTGGGGAAGTGCCGATGTAGAAAATATTGGTGTTGAAAATATGATTACCAATAGTGGAAACGGTCCGCACATAGGTATAAAAACTACATTAACCGGAACCGGAACCGGAGAAAAATTCGGAACTTATATAAAAATTGATAAAAATGCCGGTGGACAACATTATGGAATTTTTTCACAAGTTGAAAAAGCAAATGGTTTTGCCGGATTTTTTATAGGAAAAACAGAATATTACGGATATATGAAAGTGCTACCGCAAGAAAGCGGACAGGTTGCAAAAATCACAATAAAAAATACTTCGGGAGATGCCGATATTTATATCGACTCACATGGAACTAACAATCCTTCCACCCAATACTATGTCGATAATAACTATAAAACATCCAGTGGTTATAATGTCAGTCAAGATGCTTATTTTATTTATCACGGTGGCAATGTGTTTGTTAAAAACGGAAATATTTTGCCCGAAGGACATCGCCTACGTAATTTAGGTGCATCGGGTAATGCATGGAACAATGTATATGCACATAATTACGTTACACAAGGATCGGCAGCTTATACCGACCGTAAGGTAACGGAAGAACTTATCAAATATGCACCCAAAGCCAAAAAAGACAGTGATTTTGATGCCAAAGACAACGGATTGTATGAACTCAACCCACAATCTTTACCGGCAAATTTGCATACCGAAAACGGCTTGAAAATAGATGAAATTGCTACCTACAATTACAAAGCAAATTATGAACAACAAATTATCATTAACCGTCAACAAAAACAAATTGACGAATTGAAACAAATTGTTGAAAAACAACAAAAAATGATTGAAAAGTTATTAATAAATAAATAGTAAAAATTTTATGAATATGAAAAAACAAATTTTAACTTTAACGGTTTTATTATTTGCCGTTGTTATAAGCGCTCAAACTGGTTTTAATTACAAAGCTTTAATAACCAATAGCGGTAATGTTCTAAACACTCAAAATCTGACTATTAGATTTACCATACTCGAAAACGGAACGACTTCCGTATATCAAGAAACTCATCAAACAACAACCGATGCCAACGGTATAGCTGCCGTAGTTATAGGTGAAGGAACTGCGGTTTCGGGCAACTTTTCGGCTATTGATTGGGGTGCAAGTTCTTATTTTTTAAAAGTTGAAGTTGATACCGGCAGCGGATTTACCGATTTTGGCACGAGTGAATTCAAATCGGTGCCTTATGCCAAGTTTTCACAAAAAGCTCATATTGCCGATTATGTCAATCACAGTTTTTGGCATCAAAATTCAAACGGTATTAATTCACCCGACAAAGTAGGAATTGGACGTCCGGTTTCGGTCGATGCCAATTTGCATATTACCGATATTACTTCTGGTGAAGCTTTGATTAAAATGGAATCTGATGATGATGTTTACACTGTTTGGCAATCAAATCGTTCGGGAACCCATACCTATATGGTCGGTGTTGATGGAGGAAATAACAATTTTCAAATCAGTAATACCACAACAGGTGATCATCCATTTACGGTCAAAGCCGATAAAGTAGGGATAAACAACACCAACCCAAGTGCCAATTTGCATATCAACGGCAATATTGCCATAGTTGATGGCAGTCAAGGAAACAATAAAGTTTTAACTTCCGACGCCGCAGGGAACGCATCATGGCAAACACCGGTTGATAATGATACACATTTGACGGAGGCAGAGGTAGATAGCTATGTGGCAAACAACGGATATTTACTATTGGACGAGACCGATGCAACGACTTTGGAGTTAAACAATAATTATGCGGGAACTACAAGTGTTGCCAAAGCGATTGATATACACATGAATAACAGCGTAACTAAAAATGCCATAAAAATTTATATGGAGGGCACTACCCTGTCAGGAGGTGTGTCTTCGGCACTATATGTTAGAGATGAAGTAAATTCACAACAAAATGTTACAGGTATTTATCAAGCTTTTGCCGGAACCAATGCAACAAATTCTACTGTAATAGGCGTCAGAAATTGGTTTACCAATAGTTCGGGTTATGAAGGCTCATTAACAGGGGTGTCCAACAGAATATCATCACCCGAAAACGGCACCAATAAGGGCACCAATAATTATTTGGATGGAACCGGATCAGGTAACAAATATGGAACCTATAATTATATTTCGCCATCTGCCGGAGGCAATCACTATGCCGTATATGGAAGAGCTACCAAAGATGCCCCCAATGTATATGCCGGCTTTTTTGTAGGAGAGGTAAATGTCAGTAACGGTAACTTGAATGTAGTAGAAAAACTAACAGCGCCCGATAGCGGCGATGCCGATATGAAAGCTTATATCTACGGTGGTATAACTAATGTTTCCGCAAACAGTGCTGCCATAAAATTATCTTCGTCGTCAGGTTTTACCATTAATAAAACCGGTGTCGGAAAATGCGAAATTCATTTTACGGATACAACCGTGTCGTCATATACCGTAGTTGTTTCGGCATCTTATATGCCGCGTATTTTTTCAGTTAGCAAACATACGGGAGGAGGCTATTTTGAGATAAAAAGCTATGATTTATCGGGTAATTTGGCCGATGTTTCCTTTGATTTTGTGGTATTTAAAAAATAAAATATAATGAAAAAAATTATTATTCTTTTTGTACTGCTGATTTTTAATCTCGGTTTGGGACAAGTTCAAGTAAAAAAATCCAGTTTGGCACCGGCAGGAGGAAGTGTTTCTGCTGCCGGAAATAACATTGTTTATACCGTAGGCGAAGTTTTTGTGCAAGAAAATACGGTAAATGCACAACACATTTCGGAGGGTTTTATAGACCCTTCGATTATTCATGTTTCCGGTATCGATAATTATAGCAAACTAACCGGCATAGAAGTATATCCCAATCCTGTAAACTCCTATTTGAACGTGCAATTTGATGTTGCCTTGTCTTATGACTTGTATCTGTTTGATATGAACGGCAGACAATTGCAGCAATACCAAACCGGTGATGAGGTTAAACTTCAAAAACTTGATTTTTCAAAATTGCCGGCAGGGGTTTATGCACTGGTTATTATTGACCGTGTGCATCGACAAAAAAAGATAGTGAAAATACAAAAATTATAACAAATTGTTGTTGTGTTGCTTTTTACGGGCTTACTTCGGTAAGTCCGTTTTTTAATTGGAAATACGTAATAAATGTCCGTTTTGTGATACATGGTAAGCTTTCAACGGATATTTACCTTCTCCTTCGGTTAGTTGTCCGGTATAAAGACTGTATCGGTTGTTTTCGCAATCACATTTGCAAGTAAATTGATTGGGGTGCATTTGCGAACAGCCACTCGGATAGTGATTAGGATCGCTGGCTTCATAAGCCAAGTAAGAATTTCCACTGTAAAAAACAATGACCCCTTTGATACCGATATTTTGTATCAAAACGGAATTATTGGCGTATTGCAAAGGAGCATATTCGGGTAAGTCCAAATTTATTTCGACCGAAAATGATACATCTTGCAAATAAGGATTTTTATAATCGGATTTTTTTTTACAAGCTTGTAAACCTAATAAGACTATACTCAAAGTTATGAATTTAACGGCTTTCATTTATGAATTTTTTGACAAGACGATAAACTTCTTTTTTAGCTTTTTCCAAATTGTCGTTTATAATTATTACGTCAAATTTTTTTGAATATTGTATTTCTTCGTTTGCTTTGGCAATTCGCATAGCTATTTTTTCGGGAGTTTCGGTTTGTCTTCCTTCCAATCTTTTTTTGAGTTCGTTTATGGAAGGCGGTTTAACAAAAACAGCCAAACTATTGTCGGGATATTGTTTCTTTATGTTTAATCCGCCTTTTACATCTATGTCAAAAATGACGTTTTTGCCTTTGTTAAGCAAGTTTTCAACTTCCGATTTTAAAGTTCCGTAGTAATTGTTTTTGTAAACTTCTTCCCACTCAATAAACTCGTTTTTTTTTATTTTTTCTTTAAAACTTTCGGGGCTGATAAAATAATAGTCTTTTCCGTCTGTTTCATTGGGTCGTTTTTGGCGTGATGTCGCCGATATTGAAAAAGCCAAATTTAATTCGGGTTTGTCCAACAAATAATGAACCAAAGTTGTTTTGCCGCTTCCCGAAGGTGCCGAAAAAATAATGAGTTTTCCTTTTTTCATAAAAAAAACATGTTTGGCTTCAAAGATAAATCTTTTTTATATATTAGATTGAAATTTAAATTATGAAGAAAGAAATTTTTACGATAGCTTTTTATAATGTCGAAAATTTTTTTGATACTTACAATGATCCGACCACCCAAGATGATGCTTTTACACCCAAAGGTATTATGCGTTGGTTTAAACGACGATACCGAAACAAAACCCGTAAATTGGGTTGGGTGATTAGCCAAATCGGTAGGAGTGAGACCGGACAACCTCCTGCTGTAATAGGTTTGTCGGAGGTCGAAAACAAAAAGGTATTAACCGATTTGGTTCTTTCCAAGTATTTGAATTCTTACAATTACCAATTTATTCATTTCGATTCAAATGACCGTCGCGGTATGGATGTTGCTTTGTTGTTTCGCTCGGATATTTTTAATCTTGTTCACAGCGAAGTATTTCCTTTAATTTTGTATCGGCACAGTGGAAAACCTTATCGGACAAGAGATATTTTGTATGTAAAGCTAGCTTATAAAAACCGATTTTTTCACTTTTTTGTCAACCATTGGCCCTCGCGTAGAGAAGGGGATAGACAGTCCGATGTAAAACGTAAACAAGCTGCCATTGAACTTCGAAATTTGATTGATGAAGTAAGATATGAAAACGAACATTCCCGATTGTTTGTAATGGGTGATTTTAATACCAATCCCGATGATGTTTATTTGAAAGATTTTGTTCTGTCGGATGATTTTATCAATCCGTTTTATGATTTGTTCAAACAAGGAAATTTTAGTGTTAAGCATCAAAATAAAATATTATTGTTTGATCAAATTTTTTTCAACAAAGATATTTTTGAATTTTTCAATTGCGAATTAATCCGTTCCAATATTTTTTCACCTCGCGAAATACAAATTTGGCAAGGCAAATTTACGGGTTTGCCCTACAGAACTTATATGGGGTTGAAATATAAAGGTGGTTACAGTGATCATTTTCCTGTTTATCTAATATTAAAAAAGGGCAAACTCTAAAAGCTGCCCTTTTGATTATTTGTTTTTTGAGCGTTTTATTCAATAACAATACGTTTTACACCGTGTTTGTTGTTAGAGTTTACTTGCAACAGATACACGCCTTTTTTGAGGTTGCCAAAAATGATATTCTTGGTAAATACGTCTTGCGAATTGTTGTAAACTCGATGATAGATTTCTTTACCGGAAATATCCATTAATCGCAAATCGATTAATTTGCCTGCTTCTAATTCTATGTTGATTTGACCGTTGGAAGGATTAGGCCAAACTTTAAACAAATTGATTTTTTGATCGTTTACGCCATAAACTTCTTCACAAACTTTGATAACCCAAAAGTTAAGTGTTCCTGTGTTGCTGCTGACGTTGTCATAAACTTTTAATTTCCAATCTCCCTGTGCATTTTCACCGACAAAGGCAGCCATACTTTCAAAGGGTTTGTATTCGCCCGATATAGCCGTACTTCCGGTATCACATTGCACAACATCATCGGCATCGTCATGAAAAGTAGCATCAATATTTGTATAATTTCCCTGACAAGTATTGGGTTGAATTATTGTTATTTCAGTTTGTGCGGGACTTTCCAGTTTTACTTCCAAATCCGAAACTTTGGGGTGGGTAATGTTCATATAAACTTCTACTTTACTAATGGTTTCATTGCTTGCAATATTTATGTTGGTTTCTATTCCACCGCTATTGTTATCGGGTATATTGGTTTGGGTCGTAAAATAATTTTCGCTACAATTGATGATTAATGTGGTAAAACTTCTAACTTCCGACCAATTACCTTCACTACATTGATTTTTGGGTTTTACCCTCCAATAATAAGTATTACCGTTACTTAGATTATTGGTAATGGTGGTGCTGGTTGCCGTAGTTGTTAAATCGGTATGAATGTTGTCAAAACTTTGATTGTAGGCAACTTGAATTTGATATTCTTGAGCATTGGGCATTTCTTCCCAATTTAGGGTAACCGGTATTCTCAGATTAACGGCACCGTTTTGAGGACTGCTGAGATTTTGAACCGGAAAATTATTCTTCAAAATATGTAGTTGAATATTTTTTGACCTTGTTATGGAACCGTTAGTTCCTATTACTTCCAAATTATAAATTCCGGACGGCGCATTGTTTAATCCTGTTAGCGACAAGGTGAAATCTCCATCGCCGCTTAATGAACTCGGATTGAAATTGGCATTAACGCCTCCGGGCAGTCCGGTAATACTAAATTGAGTGGTTCCGGATGTGTTTGCATTTTTGCTATAGTGCAATAATATGTCTTTATCGGGTGAACTATCGACACATACAGGCACATAGTCACCGTTTTTGGTGTTGATGGCAAACGGATTGGTTATGCCTGTTACGATGATGGAAACAGCTTGTTTGCCGTTTCTTAGGCTTCCTTTGTGTGAAACTTGTATGGTATAAGTTCCCGAAGCATTATCTACTTGCACTTTTTCAAAATTATCCACCACATTATCACCTTTGGTTGCTGCTGCTGAAGGTGTAGCCGGATTTAGTTTCCACGGATAGTAGGTGCTATTTCCTTTTATAACTCTGATATCCAAATCATTTACCAACGCGGGAGTTGGATTGTCTAACAAATTGGCTGCATTACCTGTAATAACTTCACCAGCGGGGTCCGTCCAGCAAATACTTGCCATTAATGGAACAGTGCCGTCTGCATCAACGGTAAATGAATAGGTTTCTCCTTCGTTCAAGGTAATTTCTTTTATTATGGATTTTAGTCCGTTATCACTAATGGCTTGTGCTGCTCTACCGGTATTCATTAGTCCCCAGCCATAAGAATAATCGGGTCCGGGATTATTGCCGGCTTCATCGGCGGTGTGAAGTACCAGACCTTTAACAGTTGCCGATTTGAGATAATTTCCGTAAGATTCTTTGTAGTGTTGTTGTAATAAGATGATACTTCCGGATACACTTGGGGCTGCCATAGAAGTTCCGTCATAACTGGCTACTGATGTATTGCTATCCGAGGTACATGATGTTACATCTACCCCTTGTGATGATATATCGGGCTTGATACGACCGTCATCAGTAGGTCCCCAATTGCTAAAACTACTCATAACCACACTGGAAGGACCGGAATAATTGTTTACCCGTCTGACTGCTGCAACAGTAATATTGTTTTTGCAAGTTGAATTGCCTGTTAGCATATCATAACCACCTTTATTGGTTCCGTTGGCAGCATATTGTCGGTCATTACCGGCAGCATCAACTATAAGATAATAGGGAGCATTAAACATAATTTCGTCCCAGTTGCGAGCCTCTTGATTGTATTTACCAAACCAATACAGGTCAATTAGTCGTTGTCCGAATACATTAAAAGCTCTCATGCCGTAGGAATGATTGGAAACCAACAATCCTTGACTGGCTTCGCTAACCATTTCAGAGTCGTCATTATACCAATCATGTGCCCATGCTGTTGCTTCAAAAGCCATACCTCTGTATCGTATTTGCATATTTCCATTGGCTATCATGGTTCCGGTAACGTGAGTAGCGTGTCTGTTCAGGTCGTCCGCTGTAGTAAAACTTACTCCGTCTCTTTGAATTACCCTGCCGTTCAGAATGTTATGAGTTCCTCTGACAGGTCCGCCATCCCAAATCCCGACTATCATATTTTGTCCTTGAACATTTAAACCCAGTCCACCGCCGTTATAAAGTTTGTGTGTTCTAATGGTTTTGGCTGCGTAATAATTTTCCGTTTGATAATAAACGGGTTTACCGTCGGGTGTCAATCGCATCAATTCAAAGCCAATACCGTTTTTGCTGCCTTTAATAGGCCAGCCTTCCTCTATTGCTTTTTGTTCGGCTATTTGTTTTTGTTCTTTGGCTTGTTTTGCATATTTGTCTTTCAGAGCTGCGAGTTTGTCCAGATCATAATTTTTTACAATATCTGCTCTTTCTTTGGGTGTTTGTGCTTGTATATGCAAAACACCAACGAATAAGAATACAATTAATAATATTTTTTTCATTTTCATTAATTTTAAATATTTTCAAATTTAAGCAAATATTTTTTTTTAATATATTATTATCATATTTTTTTATGTTAAATTTATTTTTTTATAATTATTAAGCTATAATACAAAAAAAGGAGACTGCCTTTTGAGACAGCCTCCTTTTTTTTTATTATCAATAATTACATGTTTATTTCTGTTTTATCATACAGGTCTTTTAAGCCAGGGAAATTAGAATTGGCATTAATTTCATTGTCAGGATATAAGAATCTTTGGGGGATAATGGAAGTTCCTGTTCCTTTTACTTGGACACCAATTAAATTATTTGTTCTTCTAATATCTTGAAAAACTTGAAGGTTACCTATTAAAGAAATATATTTTTCTTCAAGAATTTCTTTCAATAACTGTTGTCCGTTAGAAGTTGAAGGAGGAAAACCACCAGGTGTATTGTATTTCATTTCCAAGTATGATCTAACTTCATTGAACGGTGTTAGTGCATCACTTGATGTATGATATGCGGCTTCTGCTTCAATTAATTTAGTTTCAACATATGAAATAATAGGAAAAGACGCATCAACAGCAAAATAACCACCTGTGTTAAAGTTCAAATCCAAACCATCAAAGTAAACGGCATCTCTTTGCAAGTCTCCTGGAGAATTTAATCCGGATGGTCTTCCGATAGTAAGCCATCTTTTCAGGGTTGAACCATTTCCATTATTAGAACCGGAACCTTGAACTGTCATATAGCCACCTCTTTGTTCTACGCCAAATTGATAATACATATTTTTTGCACCGGTGTTATTAGAGTGTTTAATTAATAGGTCTCCATTTGCATTTGAAATACCCATTTGAGCCTCAGTAAGTGCACTAGCATAATCTTTTTTAGCTAGATAATATCTGGCTTTTAAAGAATGAATTATCTCTTTCCAATTAAAGTTGTTACTTACAAAAACAGAGTTATATGAGTTATTTGCACTTACTTTACTCAAGGCATCATCAAGTTTGGAAATAGCAAAATCAATAGCAGCAGACTGACTATCGTATTTCGGATCTAATATGTCATTATCAGCTGCTTCAACGGCAGGGACATCACCAAAAAGTATTGCAGCTTCTCCAATAAAAAAACCATAAAATATTTCACTGACTCCTGCTAGATTTGTGTTTCCTTCACTTTCTGCTTTTTCCATCGCCAGTTTTGCTTGCGCAACGCCTCTTTGATATATTCTTGTCCACACATCGTCAAAATCTCCGGTTGTTACACCGTATTTATCATAAGTAATATATTGTCTGTCCGAACCGGTAAATTGATCAGTAAATATTCCAGCAAATCTTGCTGGTTGAGACTCATACAAATAAGCAGCTGCAAGTTGAGCCTGCCCCACAATAAGTGTTGCAGGAGCATCAGTAAAAGAGTTAGGATCATCATTAACTCTTTCAACATATTTTTTACATGAAGCCGTAAGCAATATGCTTAAAAGCATCAATATTAATAATTTATTATTTTTCATAATGGTCAATTTTTAAAATTTAATATTTGTAATAAACATAACAGATTTTGTACCAGGATTTGTGAAATAATCTAAACCTCTTCCTTTACTAGCACCTGTTAAATTAATTTCGGGATCTACTCCGACAAATTTTGTCCAGGTATATAGATTTTTACCGGCAACTCCAATTTGTAATCCTTTAATAAATGTTTTACTTAGTAACTTATTAGAAAATGTATAATATAATGAAACTTCACGCAGTTTAGTCCATGATGCGTCATGAATAAATTGCTCTGAAACAGCACCAAACCCACCTCCTAAATCAGTGTACCAATCAACATCAAGCGGAACGGGACCGCCGCCAAAATCATATATGCTTCCTCTAAAAGTAGTGCCTGCCGGTATTGTTTCGCCAGAATAGTTGACCATATCAACATTTGCAGTCGATTCTACAGCAGTTTCGGGATTAATACCGAAGAATTTTAATACAGCTTCTGTTCCTCCCCACATTTCATTACCTTGTGATGTTGCTAAAACAACATTGAATTTAAAGCCTTTGTAACTTAAAGTTGAAGCTAATCCACCAATCCAATCAGGATTAGGATCACCAATAACACCATCAACAGGATCGGCTTGTGGAAAACCATTAGCATCTAAAACTAAGTCCCCATTATCATCTCTAAGGAATCTACCTCCGTATATCGCACCGAATGGGTGTCCTTCAACTACCTCAGATGAGGTTCCGGTAAATCCGTTTAAGAATACGTGGTTAACTCCTGCCAAATCCTCAACCATATTCTTGTTTGTGGACCAATTTAGGTTTACTTCCCACTTTAAGTTATCTTTGTTGATAATTTTGCCACCAAGTTCTAGCTCAAAACCTTTATTTGAAATAGTGGCAGCATTATCATAGTAGTAATTGTATCCGGTAGATGCAGGAAGGTCAAGATAAAGTATTGCATTATCATTAACGTTATTATAATAAGTAGCACCAAAATTAATTCTGTTTTTTAAGAAAGCAAGATCTACACCAATTTCATATTCTTTTTTTGTTTCTACTGTTAAGTTAGGGTTACCTAGAACGCTTGAGCGTGCAAAAGGATTACCATACTGTGAAGCGTCCAGATAATCCCCCCATGAACTGGAAACGGAATAAGCTCCAAAACTCGTTGAATTTAAATAGGGGGCAGGTTCAATTCCAATTTCTCCATAAGAAAATCTCAGTTTACCAAAACTTAAGATATCACTATCTTTAAAAAACTGCTTGCTAAACTTCCAACCAGCTGAAAAAGTAGGATAAAAAACAGGCTCATTTACAGTAGAAGGCTGCTCATATCTACCACCTACCTCAACTACTAATTGATCAAACAACTCTGCACTAACTGTTGAATATACAGCAGATTTTTTAGTTTGTTGGATATATTTTCTTGGGCTTTCATTTGATGCTTCTGCATTTCCAAAAATGAATAAATCGGTTACATATGGATTTGTGAAGTTAGTGGTTGTTCCACCTATACTCCTAAAGTATTGTGATTCAAATTGTGTTCCAAGTGTATAGAATACTTTGATATTGTCATTTATATTTAATGAACCATTTGCAAATGCAAGAAAAGTTTGGATTTTATTATGATAAGTAACGTCATCATAATAACCTGTAGATTTGTCACCAGCAGAGTTGTAAGGGAAGAATGTTTGTCTTCTATCAGAATAATAATCCAATCCATATCTAACAGTAACACCTAGTTTTTCACTAACTTTATAGCTTAATTCCGGTGTAATTATAAAACGATTAACAGTGGTTGGATTCCTTTGCATATTAATAGTCCAACCAGGATTATTATAAATTGGGGCAACGTCTCCTAAATACCGTCTAAATGATCTATGAGATTGAGGGTGTGCAACATCAGAGGCATCATAATATACACCTAAATAGTCGCTATTATCAAAATCCGGTGGAGTTCGTAAATATCCAAGATATAAACCATTTAAATTTGAACCTTGTTGTATTCTTTCAGAATTGTTATAAGAGTAAGTAGATCTAAATTTAAAGGTAAATTTGTCAGTGAGTTTAGTGGTGTTATTTAATCTGATGGTTTTTTTATGGAAGTTTGATTTTCCTTTTATAACACCATCCTGATCCCAATTTGAAAAACTAAAGAAGTTGGAGGTTTTGTCATTTGAATAACTTAATGAAACATCATTTGCTATAACCATCCCTGTCCTAAATACTTGGTCCCTATTACTTGAATTATAAACTTCCTTACTGTTTTTACTGTTAATAGGATAGTAAACAGTCCCATCTTCGGCAACAAATCTTTCATTTCCTACCATAACATCATCTTCTCCTCCGGCTCTTTCTGATATTTTATCTCCCCATGAACCAAATGCATTAGGATACCATATACCTTTACCATCATATGGCAACCTAAACCAGTGAGTAGGATATCCTTGTCCGTAAATATCTTGTTTTTCATGTTCTATATTAACATTATCAAACGAAACCTGAGATCTTAAGTTTACATTTAAAACTCCTTTTTTTCCGCCAGAACCATCTTTGGTAGTTATAACAATAACACCATTTGCTGCTCCTGTTCCATATATAGCTGCTGCCGATGCTCCTTTAAGAACTTCTATTTTTTTAATATCATTAGGATTGATGTCGTTTAGACGAGATTGTTGAACAACCCCGTCAGTTCCACCTCCAATATTATCATTAGCAATAGGAACTCCATCTACAATAATCAATGGTGAAGCATCACCTAAAATTGTATTTTGTCCACGTATTTGAATATAAGCACCAGCACCCGGATCACCTGAATTCTGAACAATATAAACACCAGGACTTTTACCAGATAATGATTGAAGCACTCCTTGTTCTCCTGCTCTTTCAATAAGCTGTGCTTTAACTTTGGAAGAAGAAGAAAGGTCGTTTTCTTTTTTTACAATCTGACCAACAGCAGTAATTTCAACCGCAGTTAAAACATCTCCTTCTTTCAATTGAACGTTAATAACGTTCGAATCGCCTACTTTTTTTTCAACGGTATTATAACCTACAAAAGAAAAAACCAAGGTTTGTCCTTTGTCGGCTTTAATTGAATATTTACCGTCGAAATCAGTAGCAGCACCTATATCAGTGCCTTTTACAACGACATTAACACCAGGCAACGGCTCTCCCGTCCCTGCTTCGGTAACCACACCTGTGATTACTTTGCCTTGTGCAAACGATAGTTGCACAACTAACGCCAGCATGAGCGTTAAGAATACATTAAACTTTGTTCTCATCTTTATTTATTTTTGAGTTTATCAAATACAAATATCATAAATAAAAGTTAATTATACAAGATTCTATTGTAGTTTTTTAGCATTATTTTAAGATTAAAACCTTATATTTTGGCTAATATTTAAGTAAAATACCTGATAATCAGAATGATAGCTTAACGCAACAGGCTTTATAAATTCGAGTGTTAAATTTTGATTTTTACCATAAATACGGATACCTATGCCTGTATTTACATACTTTGTTCTTTGTTCTTCTAAATTTTCTTGAGCAATAAAATCAACTATAACATAAAATTTGTATTTGAAATAGTCGTAAACTATCTCGTTTTTTAGGCTTGCAATATTTTTTATCTCGTTGTTGTAAATGTCTTTTTTTCTATAAAAATCGGTATCGAGTTGTCGCATATTAAACAAGTTTTCGGTATTATTTATCAAATATGACCAATTTTGTTTAAAATACCATTTTTTTATTTTAATATAATACGCAAACGATGTCCAAGCTATTCCCTTTTTGCTTTTAATATCCTTAATATTTAATTCCAATGTAAGTTTTTTCGAATAAAAATCATTTACATTTTTTGGACCGTATCGATAGTTAAGTCCGATAAATTTATTTTTTATGATATTTTTTTCTTCAATTCTTTCCGTATTGTAAAAAAACGAAATTTGTTGTTTGTGATATTTCCATGTCAAAAAGGTTTTGTTTCCTATTGTAGCCGATGTGCTGTCTTGCCCTGTCGAATTAAAAATATTTTCTAAACCCAAATTACTTGACCACAGATAAGGTAATTTTATACCGAAATACAAACTTTGTTTCACCTGATTTTTTTGCCATCTAAAACCAATATATTCCCCTAGTTTTAAGGCATCAAACAAGCGGATTTTTATTTCACCTTGCAAAACGGCTTTTTTCTTATCGGCATCATAGCTCATGGAGGCTAAGCCGCTGAGTGTATTGTCTATGTTTCTTTTTATGTTGATTCTTAAATAATGTCTGTTATTATCAATTAAAACGGCAGGTTGTTCGGTTACGATAAAATGCTTGTTTTTCGTTATAAACTTTATGGTTTTTTCAATCAATCTTTTTGTTAAAACTTTGTGTTTGTTTCTTGTCATAAAGTTATTCAAATAGTTTTTTGGAAAACTTTGTCCCGTAATGATTAAACTATCCAACAAAATTTGTTTGTTTTTAATAACTTGGTAGTAAATTTTAGTTTTGCCGTTTACAATTTCTATTTTTTTCGGATAAACTTTATTGTATAAGTAACCTTCGTCAATTAATGAATCGTTATAGTTTTGCAGCCATTTGTTTAATTCGGTTTTTGTTAATTTGTATTTGCGATTTAATATATATAAATATAATGTATCTCCGATTTTTTTTTGATAAGCCGGAGTTTGAATAAAATTGCTCGATTTTTTCTTTTGCGAATATATCGCTTCAAAAACAAGAGTGTCTTTCTGCATATTGATAATTTGTTTGTGCAGTTGTTCATCTTGAGCGTAGAGTTGATACAAATATCCGGTGCCCAAAAAAGTATATATATATATAATGTATAACTTCAAAATGTTTTTAATTTAATTAGGTATGCTAAATTATAAAAGAAAAGCAACAACGCCATGTTTTTTGTTATTATTTGCTAACAAGAACGTTGGTTATCTACACTTTATTAGAAAATCATAAATATTTTTTTTCGTAAATATGTAAAAATCAGTTTGAAAAACAAAAAAATATTTCTATCTTTGCCGTCCGAAAAAGAATAAATATAAATATATGCCTACAATTCAACAATTAGTTAGAACAGGAAGAACCAAAATAACTAAGAAGAGTAAATCGGCTGCTTTGAAAGGTAGTCCGCAAAAACGTGGCGTATGTGTGCGTGTTTATACAACAACTCCCAAAAAACCTAATTCGGCTATGCGAAAAGTAGCCCGTGTTAGATTGACCAACGGAAACGAAGTAAACGCATACATTGGCGGCGAAGGACACAATTTACAAGAGCACTCGATAGTATTAGTTAGAGGTGGAAGGGTGAAAGATTTACCCGGAGTAAGATACCATGTTATTCGCGGCGCTTTGGATACCGCCGGGGTAGATGGAAGAAAACAACGACGTTCCAAATACGGAACCAAACGCCCTAAAAAGTAGTAATTGAAAAAATTAAGAAATGAGAAAAGGAAGACCTAAAAAAAGACAACTTTTGCCTGATCCCAAGTTTAACGACCCTTTGGTAACAAGATTTGTGAATAATTTAATGTGGAACGGCAAAAAATCATTAGCTTTTAATTTGTTCTACGAAGCCTTGGATATCGTAGATCAAAAAAAAGGAGAAGAAGAAAAATCAGCTTTGGAAATTTGGAAACAAGCCCTTTCCAATGTTATGCCTCATGTAGAGGTTCGCAGTCGTAGAGTAGGGGGTGCCACCTTTCAAATCCCCATGCCTATTAGACCCGAAAGAAAAGTATCGTTGGCTATGAAGTGGATGATTAATTTTGCTCGTAAAAGAAACGAAAAATCATATCCGCAAAAATTAGCCGGAGAAATTTTGGCAGCCTACAAAGAAGAAGGTGGTGCCGTTAAAAAGAAAACCGATACACACAGAATGGCAGAAGCCAACAAAGCATTCTCACATTTTAGATTTTAATATTGAGCAATAATGGCAAAAGATTTAAGCAAAGTAAGAAATATTGGAATTGCAGCGCACATTGACGCCGGTAAAACCACCGTCACTGAGCGTATTTTGTATTATACAGGTATCAGTCATAAAATAGGTGAAGTGCACGACGGAGCCGCTACTATGGACTGGATGGAACAAGAACAAGAAAGAGGTATAACCATTACCTCGGCTGCTACGCAATGTGTATGGCCATACAACGGCGAAAATTACACTGTCAATATCATTGATACTCCCGGACACGTCGATTTTACCGTAGAAGTAGAACGCTCATTACGTGTTTTGGACGGTATGGTAGCACTGTTTAGTGCAGTTGATGGTGTTGAACCGCAATCGGAAACCGTATGGAGACAAGCAGACAAATATAAGGTGCCTCGAATAGGATTCGTCAATAAAATGGATCGTCAAGGCGCCGATTTTTTTAATGTATGTAATCAAATCAAAGAAATGTTGGGCGGTAATCCCGTCCCTCTGCAAGTCCCAATCGGTGAAGAAGCCGACTTTAAAGGTGTGGTGGATTTGATCTCTAAAAAAGCCATCATTTGGAACGAAGAAGATAAAGGAATGACTTACGAAGAAGTACCTATTCCTGACGAGTTGGTAGATGAAGTCGAACAACATAGAGCCAATCTAATCGAAGCCGTTGCCGAATATGACGAAGCCTTAATGGAAAAGTTTTTTGAAGACGAAAACTCTATAACCGAAGACGAAATTATTGCCGCACTCAGAGCAGCAACCATAGATATGTCCATTATTCCCATGTTTGCCGGTTCCGCTTTTAAAAACAAAGGTGTGCAAGCCATGTTAGACGGAGTGATGCGCTACTTACCTTCACCTTTGGATATTGAAGCTATTGAAGGCGTTAATCCGCAAACCGGTGAAAAGGAATTAAGACACCCCGACATCAAAGATCCGTTTGCCGCTTTGGCTTTTAAAATTGCAACCGACCCGTTTGTGGGACGTTTGGCGTTTTTTAGAGCCTATTCAGGCTACTTAGATGCAGGTTCGTATGTGTTAAATAACCGTTCGGGTAAAAAAGAACGTATCTCACGTATATACCAAATGCATGCCAATAAACAAAACCCGATAAAACGAGTCGAAGCAGGTGATATAGCTGCCGGTGTCGGTTTTAAAGATATAAAAACCGGAGATACTTTGTCCGACGAAAAACATCCTATTGTTTTAGAATCAATGGACTTTCCCGATCCGGTAATCGGTATTGCCGTTGAGCCCAAAACCAAAGCAGATGTTGATAAATTGGGTATGGCACTATCCAAGCTGGCCGAAGAAGATCCTACTTTCCAAGTCAAAACCGATGAAGCTTCCGGTCAAACCATTATTTCAGGAATGGGTGAATTACACTTGGAAATAATTGTAGATCGTCTTAAAAGAGAGTTCAAAGTCGAAGTAAATGTAGGACAACCCCGAGTTGAATACAAAGAAGCCCTGTCGGCACCCGTTGACCACAGAGAGGTTTATAAAAAACAAACCGGAGGACGCGGTAAATTTGCCGACATCATTTTTAAATTGGAACCTGCCGAAGAAGGAAAGGACGGTTTGGAATTTATCAATGAAATCAAAGGAGGTAATATCCCCCGTGAATATATACCTTCGGTAGAAAAAGGTTTTAAAGAAGCTATGAAAACAGGACCTTTGGCAGGCTTTGAAGTCGAAGCCATGAAAGTAACCCTGATTGACGGTTCATTTCACCCCGTCGATTCCGATTCGCTTTCATTTGAGTTGGCAGCCAAGTTAGGTTTTAAAGAAGCAGCCAAAAAAGCACAACCTGTTTTGCTCGAACCTATTATGAAACTTGAAGTGGTTACCCCCGAAGAAAATATGGGTGATATAGTAGGCGATTTGAACAGACGTCGCGGACAAGTATTAAATATGGACGACAGAGCCGGTGCAAAAGTCATAAAAGCACATGTTCCCCTGTCCGAAATGTTTGGCTATGTAACGACCCTTAGAACATTATCGTCGGGTCGAGCAACATCATCAATGGAATTTTCTCATTATGCAGAAACTCCCAAGAATATAGCAGAAGAAGTAATCGAAAAAGTAAACGGATAAATTATAAGCGATGGCTCAAAAAATAAGAATAAAATTAAAATCATACGATCACAATTTGGTAGATAAATCTGCCGAAAAAATCGTAAAAACCGTCAAAAATACCGGAGCGGTAGTAACAGGTCCCATTCCTTTACCTACACATAAACGTATTTTTACGGTATTGCGTTCACCACACGTAAACAAAAAATCCAGAGAACAATTTGAGTTAAACACTCACAAACGTTTGTTAGACATTTACAGTTCTTCACCCAAGACGGTAGATGCCCTAATGAAATTGGAATTACCCAGTGGTGTCGAAGTGGAAATTAAAGTTTGATCAATTTAAAAAACAAATAAATAATAATGTTGGGTATTATAGGAAAAAAAGTAGGAATGACCAGTATATTTGACGAAAACGGGAAAAATATTCCCGTAACCGTCATATTAGCCGGTCCGAATTACGTAACCCAAGTCAGAACCGAAGAAGTTGACGGGTACGATGCAGTGCAGCTCGGTTTCGATGACAAAAAAGAGAAAAACACCACCAAAGCCCTCAAAGGGCACTTTGATAAAGCCGGTGTATCTCCTAAACGAAAAGTTGTCGAATTCCGAGATTATGAAAAAGAAGTAAAATTAGGAGACGAAATCACCGTAGATCAATTATTCAACGAAGGCGAATTTGTTGATGTCTCAGGTATTTCAAAAGGTAAAGGTTTTCAAGGTGTGGTAAAAAGACACGGCTTTGGCGGTGTCGGACAGGCTACACACGGACAACATAACCGATTAAGAGCACCGGGGTCTATCGGAGCGTCTTCAGATCCTTCCAGAGTTTTTAAAGGAATGCGTATGGCAGGGCACATGGGTAACGAAAAAGTTACCGTACAAAACCTCAAAGTCATGAAAGTTATTCCTGAAAAAAATCTTTTAATCGTAAAGGGAAGTGTTCCCGGACATAAAAATGCTTATTTAATTATAAAGAAATAATGATGGAATTGAAAGTATACGATATAAAAGGAAACGATACAGGAAGAACCGTTAAACTTTCCGAAGAAATATTTGGTATTGAGCCAAATAACCATGCCATATATTTGGCGGTTAAACAATATTTGGCTAACCAAAGACAAGGTACACACAAGGCAAAAGAACGTGGCGAAGTAAAAGGAAGTACACGTAAAATAAAAAGACAAAAAGGTACCGGAACTGCCAGAGCAGGAGCTATTAGAAACCCTTTGTTCAAAGGTGGTGGACGTGTCTTTGGACCACGCCCCCGAAATTATTCATTCAAGTTGAACAAAAAAGTAAAACGATTGGCTCGAAAATCAGCTTTGGCTACCATGCTCAAAAACGACAATATAATGGTCGTTGAAAACTTCGATTTTGATACCCCGAAAACCAAAAATTTCGTTGAAGTATTGAAAGCCTTGAAGTTAGATAATAAAAAGTCAACATTTGTATTTGTTAATCCAAATAAAAATGTATATTTGTCATCACGTAATTTGCCCAAATCCAGAGTTGTAAATGGCTTAAACTTAAATACTTATGCTATTTTAAATGCTGGAAAATTGGTATTTACCGAAGACTCAATTCCCGAAATTGAAGCTAATTTTTAAATGAAGCGTGTTATGAGTATTATAAAAAAACCGATTTTAACGGAAAAAATGATGGCAGATTCAGAGCAATTTAATCGCTATGGATTTGTAGTGGATAAGAAAGCAAATAAAATTGAGATTAAAAAAGCAATCGAAGACCTATTCGGTGTGGATGTATTGGCGGTAAGAACCATGAACTATCCCCCCGAAAGAAAAACACGTTATACAAGAACCGGTATCATTACCGGAAAAACAAATGCTTACAAAAAAGCAATTGTTCAAATAGCAGAAGGTCAAAGTATAGATTTCTATAACAATATCTAAGAAAATGGCAGTAAGAAAATTAAAACCGATAACTCCCGGACAGCGTTTTAGAGTCGTTAATAAATTTGAAGAAATAACGACTGATAAGCCCGAAAAGAGCCTATTGGCTCCCAAAAAGAAAACGGGAGGACGAAATAAAAAAGGAAGAATTACCGCACCACATCGAGGAGGCGGTCATAAACAAAAATACAGAATAATTGATTTTAAACGGAACAAGGTAGGTATTCCGGCAACCGTCAAAACCATAGAATATGATCCCAACCGTTCGGCTTTTATTGCCTTGGTTGTATATGCCGACGGTGAAAAACGCTATATCATAGCTCCCAACGGTTTGCAAGTCGGACAAACTATTATGTCAGGTGAAGATGCAAGTCCCGATACCGGAAATGCTTTGCCTCTAAAAGCCATTCCGTTAGGAACAATTATTCACAATATTGAACTAAAACCCGGACAAGGTGGCATGATAGCCCGAAGTGCCGGAACATTTGCTCAATTGATGGCGCGTGACGGAAAATATGCTACCGTAAAATTACCATCGGGTGAAACCCGATTGATTTTGGTAGAATCGTTTGCTACCGTGGGTGTAGTATCCAATTCCGATCACCAGTTGGAAGTATCCGGTAAAGCAGGACGAAGCCGTTGGAAAGGAAGACGTCCTCGTACCAGACCGGTTGTAATGAACCCTGTCGACCACCCCATGGGTGGTGGTGAAGGTCGTGCTTCGGGAGGACACCCCAGATCTAAAAACGGTATTCCTGCCAAAGGTTACAGAACCAGATCCAAAAAGAAATATAGTAATAAGTATATCATTGAACGTAGAAAGAAATAAGATATGGCTAGATCGTTAAAAAAAGGACCTTATGTTCATTATAAATTAGAAAAGAAAGTTCTTGCCAATCAAGAATCGGGCAAGAAAACCGTTATCAAAACATGGTCAAGAGCCTCTATGATTACGCCTGACTTTGTTGGACAAACCATTGCAGTTCATAACGGACGTCAATTTATACCGGTATATATAACCGAAAATATGGTAGGTCATAAATTAGGTGAATTTTCACCTACCAGAAGTTTTAGAGGACATGCCGGAGATAAAAAAAATAAAGGCAAAAAATAGGGATTATGGGAAAAAGAAAACGCTTAATGGCTCAAGCCATCAAAGAAAATAAGAAGAAAATTGCTTTTGCAAGTTTAAGTAATCACGGCGTTTCTGCTAAAAAAACAAAATTGGTTGTTGATTTAGTAAGAGGAATGGACGTAGCCAGAGCACTCGGCGTCTTAAAATTTACGCCCAATAAAAGTGCCGCAGCTATCGAAAAACTGTTAATCAGTGCCATAGCCAATTGGGAAGCTAAAAATCCCGATAGAGACATCGAAGATGCCGGTTTGTATATCAAATCCATCAGTGTTGATCAAAAAGGAATGTTGAAACGAATTCAACCCGCTCCGCAAGGTAGAGCCCACCGAATTCGTAAAAGATTCAGTAAAATAAACATAGTTTTAGGAGAAAAAAACAGTTAATTTCAAAGAAGTATGGGACAAAAAACAAATCCAATAGGAAACAGATTAGGAATCATCAAAGGTTGGGATTCTAATTGGTATGGCGGAAAAAACTATGGTGATAAAATAGCAGAAGATCACAAAATAAGACAATATATTAAAGCACGGTTACCAAAAGCCAATATTTCAAAAGTTATCATTGAAAGAACTTTAAAACTCATTACCGTAACCATAACAACCTCACGCCCCGGTATAATTATCGGAAAACAAGGTGCCGAAGTCGATAAACTAAAAAGTGAATTGGCTAAATTAACCGGTAAAAAAGTTCAAGTCAATGTTTTTGAAATAAAAAGACCCGAATTAGATGCCAATTTGGTGGCGCAAAATATTGCCCGTCAAATTGAAAATCGTATTTCATACAGAAGAGCCATCAAACAAGCCATTGCAGCTACCATGCGAATGAATGCCGAAGGTATTAAAGTGCAAATTTCCGGTAGATTAAACGGCGCCGAAATGGCTCGTTCTGAGACCTATAAAGACGGTAGAATTCCCCTTTCTACTTTTAGAGCCGACATCGATTACGCACTCGAAGAAGCTCATACCACCTACGGACGTCTCGGCGTAAAAGTGTGGATTATGAAAGGCGAAGTTTACGGTAGAAGAGATCTTTCTCCCATGATTGGTTTATCCAAAAAAGAAGGTAGAAAACCACGAGGAAATAGAAGAAGAAAATAATTTATATTAAAAAAAATTGTAAAAAATGTTACAACCCAAAAGATATAAACATCGTAAGCAGCAAAAAGGCAGAATGAAAGGGAATGCTCAACGAGGCAATCGCTTGGCTTATGGCATCTATGGTATTAAAGCCCTGGAAGCCACCTGGATGACTTCCCGACAAATAGAAGCTGCTCGTGTTGCCGCTACTCGTTATATGAAAAGAGAAGGGCAATTATGGATAAAAATATTTCCGGATAAACCTATCACCAAAAAACCTTTGGAAGTAAGGATGGGTAAAGGAAAAGGTAATGTAGAATACTGGGCAGCTGTGGTACGCCCCGGTAAAGTTTTGTTTGAGGTAGATGGTGTGCCTTTGGAAGTAGCAAAAGAAGCACTTCGATTGGCAGCTCAAAAATTGCCTGTAAAAACAAAGTTTATTATAGCACCTGAATTTCAACAAAAATAACTGAGAAATTATGAAAATGTCCGAAATAAGAAGTATGGAAACAGCTGAGTTGCAAGAAAAACTGGCCGATTTGAAAAAAAGTTACGCCGGTTTAAAATTAAGTCATGCTGTTACTCCTCTGGCAAACCCTATGGAAATTCGTAAATTGCGAAAAAATATTGCCAGATTGATGACGGAACTTAATCAAAGAGGTAACTAAAAGAAATTAAGGAAATGGAAAAATTAAAAAGGAACTTAAGAAAAGAACGTATTGGTTTGGTTACCAAAAACAAAATGGATAAAACCATTGTCGTTTCCGAAGTAAAAAGAATGAAACACCCCCTTTACGGAAAATTCGTTCATAAAACCAAAAAATATGTCGTTCACGACGAAAAAAACGAATGTAATGTGGGGGACAAAGTAAAAATAATGGAAACCCGTCCTTTGAGTAAAACCAAAAGATGGAGACTAGTAGAAATTTTAGAAAGAGCTAAGTAATTATGGTACAACAAGAATCAAGAGTTAAAGTTGCAGATAACACCGGTGCCAAAGAAGCATTGGTAATCAGAGTATTGGGTGGAACCCGAAAACGTTACGCTTCTTTGGGAGATAAAGTGGTTGTAACCGTAAAAGAAGCTACTCCTAACGGAACGGTAAAAAAAGGAACCGTTTCAACCGGTGTAGTGGTAAGAACCAAAAAAGAGGTTAGAAGACCCGACGGTTCGTATATCCGCTTTGAAGATAACGCAATTGTATTGTTAAACCCGGCCGGTGAAATGAGAGGAACACGTGTATTTGGACCCGTTGCCAGAGAACTGCGTGATAAGAAATTTATGAAAATTGTATCATTAGCCCCTGAGGTTTTATAAAATTGAACAGAAGATGAAAAAGTTTAAAATAAAAACAGGAGATGAAGTAATGGTGCTTGCCGGAAAAGACAAAGGTATGAAAGGCAAAGTACTCAAAATCATCAAAAACAAAGACCGAGTAATCGTAGAAGGTGTAAACATGATAAAAAAACATGTTAAACCCAGCACCGAAAACCCTCAAGGTGGTATCGAAGAAAAAGAAGCTCCCATTCATATTTCAAATGTAGCTTTGGTAGATCCCAAAACAGGTAAACCCACCAGAGTAAGATATGAAGTAAGAGACGGAAAGAAAGTAAGAGTTTCTAAAAAATCAAACGAGGTAATTTAAGCCATGAAAAAATATACACCAAGATTAGAAAAAGAATATAAAGAACGTATCATTGATGCGTTAATGAAGGAATTTGGCTACAAAAACGTCATGCAAGTTCCAAAACTTGAAAAAATAGTTGTAAGTAGAGGTGTTGGTGCCGCAGTGTCCGACAAAAAATTGGTAGATTATGCCGTTGAAGAATTAACCATCATAACCGGACAAAAAGCCATACCAACTATCTCCAAAAAAGACGTAGCTGCCTTTAAATTGCGTAAAGGTATGCCTATTGGAGCCAAAGTAACCTTGAGAAAAGACAAGATGTATGAATTCCTTGACAGATTAATTACAATCGCTTTGCCGCGAGTTCGTGATTTTCAAGGTATTAAACCGGACGGTTTTGACGGACGCGGAAATTATAATTTGGGCGTTACCGAACAAATTATTTTTCCCGAAATTGATTTTGACAAAATCAATAAAATCAGCGGTATGGATATAACTTTTGTTACATCTGCCAAGACCGATAAAGAAGCAAAAGCACTATTAGCAGAACTAGGTTTACCATTTAAAAAGAATAAATAATATGGCAAAAGAATCAATGAAAGCCCGTGAGCGTAAACGCGCCAAATTAGTTGCCAAATACGCAGCCAAAAGAAAAGCTTTAAAAGAAGCGGGTGATTGGGAAGCTTTACAAAAACTACCCAAAAATGCATCGCCGGTAAGATTGCACAACCGTTGCAAAATAACCGGACGTCCCAGAGGATATATGAGAGTTTTTGGTATTTCTCGTGTAACTTTTAGAGAAATGGCAAACGAAGGATTAATACCGGGCGTTAAAAAAGCCAGTTGGTAAATTTTAAAAAGTAGAAAGATGAATACAGATCCCATAGCAGATTACCTAACCAGAATCAGAAATGCGCAAAGCGCAGGACATAAAGTGGTAACGATTCCTTCCTCCAAATTAAAAAAAGAAATAACCAAAATCTTATTCGACCAAGGTTATATTTTAAGTTATAAATTTGATAAAGAAGGAATTCGTGAATTTATTAAAATAGCACTCAAATATGACAAGGATTACAACTTGCCCGTTATCAAAAAATTGGTGCGAGTTAGTAAACCCGGTTTGAGAAAATATGTCAGTGTTGATGAAATGCCCAAAGTTTTAAACGGACTGGGTATAGCCATTTTATCAACTTCCAAAGGTGTTATGACCGATAAACAAGCTCGTAAAGAGAATGTTGGCGGAGAAGTTTTATGTTACGTTTATTAAAAAAATTGAACTATGTCAAGAATAGGATTTAAACCCATTACCATACCCGAAGGGGTAACCGTCGATATCAAAGACAATATGATAACGGTAAAAGGTAAATTGGGTGAACTTAAACAAGAAATAAAAGGAGGTATCGAATTTGACATCAAAGATGGTGTTATCGAAGTTAAAAGACCTTCCGAAAGCAAACAACACAAAGCTTTTCACGGATTATACCGTTCTCTGTTGTTTAATATGATTGAAGGTGTTTCAAAAGGTTGGACCAAAGAATTGGAACTGGTTGGTGTCGGTTATAAAGCCTCCAGTCAAGGTCAGTTGTTAGATCTTTCGTTGGGCTTTTCGCACAATATTTTAATTGAACTGCCCAAAGAAGTAAAAGTGGAAACCGTATCCGAAAAAGGTAAAAATCCGATTGTCAAATTGACTTCTTACGACAAGCAGTTAATCGGACATATTGCCGCCAAAATCAGATCGTTCCGTAAACCCGAACCTTATAAAGGAAAAGGTGTGAAATATGTAGGAGAACAAATCAGAAGAAAAGCAGGTAAAACAGCCTAATAAGTAAGAACTATGAAACTAAGCAAATTAGATAGAAGAAGAAGAATTCAAAAAAGGGTAAGAAAAATTGTCAAAGGAACTCCTCAAAGACCTCGATTGTCAGTTTTTAGAAGCAATAAAGAAGTTTATGCACAACTGATTGACGATGTAAACGGCGTTACCTTGGCTGCCACTTCTTCAAAAGACAAAGAAGTAGCTTCACAAAAAGGAACCAAAATTGAAAAAGCCGCTTTGGTTGGTGAAAAAATAGCCAAATTGGCTTTGGAAAAAGGTATTGAAATCGTTACTTTCGATCGTTCCGGTTTTTTGTATCACGGACGCGTTAAATCATTGGCAGAAGGAGCCAGAAAAGGTGGATTAAAATTTTAAGATATGCTTGATAAATACAAAGATATAGAAAGAGTTAAACCCGGTGGTTTAGAATTAGAAGATCGTTTGGTAGCCGTAAACCGTGTTACCAAAGTAACCAAAGGTGGTAGAACTTTTAGTTTTTCTGCCATAGTAGTTGTAGGAGATAAAAACGGAATAATAGGCTATGGTATGGGAAAATCAAAAGAAGTTCCCGATGCCATTCAAAAAGCCATCGATAATGCCAAAAAGAATTTGGTTCGCGTACCGGTAATCAACGGAACCATACCACATGAACAATTAGGAAAATTCAGTGGTGCACGAATTTTCTTAAAACCGGCTTCACCAGGAACCGGGGTTATTGCAGGAGGTGCGGTTCGTGCGGTTTTAGAATCTGCCGGTGTGCATGATGTTTTGACCAAATCTCACGGCTCTTCCGACCCTAATAATGTTGTTAAAGCTACGCTCGATGCGCTGCTCAAGATGAGAGATGCCAAAACAGTAGCCAGACAACGCGGGATTTCTCTTGATAAAGTTTTTAACGGATAAAAATTGTGAAGATGACAAAAGTAAGAGTAAAACAAGTAAAGAGCACAATCAACAGACCTAAAGATCAAGAACGAACACTTGAAGCTTTGGGATTGAGAAGAATTGGTCAAGAAAGAATACATGAATTAACCCCTCAAATAAAAGGGATGATTGACAAAGTGAAACACTTAATCACAGTTGAGGAAATTTAATAAAACATTATCGAGATGGAGTTACATAATCTTAAACCTGCAAAAGGTTCAGTAAAAAAAGATATAAGAAAAGGTAGAGGTGAAGGCTCAAAAAAAGGAGGAACCGCTACACGTGGACATAAAGGTGCCAAATCTCGCTCGGGATATTCAAGAACTCCCGGATTTGAAGGCGGTCAGATGCCTTTGTATCGTAGAGTTCCCAAGTTTGGATTTACCAACATAAACAGAGTTGAATACCAGGCCGTAAACTTGGATACCCTGCAAAAACTAATCGATGACAAAAAAATCAAAGACGTAGTCACTTTTGACGATTTTGTTGCTTTGGGACTGGTCGGAAAAAGAGAATTGGTCAAAATATTGGGACGGGGCGAAATCAAATCGCCCGTAACGGTTTATGCACATAAATTTTCAAAAACGGCACAAGAAGCCATTGAAGCTGCCGGTGGTAAAGTTGAACTATTATAATTGAATTTTCATGAAGAAGTTTATAGATACTATTAAAGCAATCTGGAGCATTGAAGAGCTTCGTAAGAAAATAATTTTTACTTTGGGTTTAATTTTGGTTTACAGATTCGGTGCCCAAGTTTCATTGCCGGGTATTGACCCGACGCAATTGGAAAACTTGCGAAATCAAACCGAAGGTAATACACTGTTAGACTTGTTAAACCAGTTTACAGGTGGAGCTTTCTCTCGTGCTTCCATATTTGCTTTGGGTATTATGCCTTATATCTCAGCTTCTATTGTAGTTCAATTGATGGGGATTGCGGTTCCTTATTTGCAAAAACTGCAAAAAGCCGGTGAAAGCGGTCGTAAAAAAATCACCCAAATAACTCGCTGGCTTACCATTGCGGTTACCCTTATTCAAGGACCCAGTTATGTTTACAATTTATACAACCAATTGCCCAAATCGGCTTTTTTAATTGAGCAAACTTGGTTATTTGTAACCATTTCGGTTATCATATTGTCTGCCGGAACCATATTTGCCATGTGGTTGGGAGAAAAAATAACCGACAAAGGTATTGGTAACGGTATTTCTTTGTTGATTATGGTTGGTATTATTGCCCGTATGCCTTCGGCTTTTTTACAAGAGTTTGCTTACAGGGTAACGAACCAAAACGGTGGACCTATGGTGCTTTTGTTTGAAATAGTCGTGTGGTTATTGGTAATAGCCGCCAGTGTTATGTTGGTAAGGGCTTATCGTCCGGTTCCCGTTCAATATGCTCAAAGAACCGTAGGAGGCGGATATGAAAAAAACATTTTTGGTGCCCGTCAATATTTACCTTTAAAATTAAATGCAGCCGGTGTTATGCCTATCATTTTTGCACAAGCCTTGATGTTTTTTCCGGGCATGTTGGCTTCATTATCCGATTCGGAATGGGCAAACAGCCTAAAAGCCATATTCAGCAATATGTTTGATCCGTGGTATAATGTCGTTTTTGCAATAATGATTATCATATTTACCTATTTTTATACCGCTATTACGGTGCAAACCACCAAAATTGCGGAAGATTTAAAACGAAGCAACGGCTTTATCCCGGGTATTCGCCCCGGAACCGATACGGCTAACCGTTTAGACGAAATATTGTCCAAAATAACTTTGCCGGGCTCTTTATTTTTAGCCTTAATAGCAGTATTTCCTATTTTTGTATATTATATTTTTCCCGGTATGCAAGTTTCGTGGGCGATGTTTTACGGAGGCACTTCCCTGCTTATTTTGGTAGGGGTAGCTATGGACACCATACAACAAGCTGAAGCCTATTTGCTAAACAGACACTATGACAGTTTGATGAAATCCGGTAGAAAAAAATAAATTATGGCAAAACAACCCGCAATAGAAGTTGATGGAATCATCAAAGACGCATTGTCAAACGCAATGTTTAAAGTCGAATTGGAAAATGGACACGTTATAACCGCCCATATTTCGGGCAAGATGCGTATGCACTATATCCGGTTATTACCCGGTGATAAAGTAAAGGTTGAACTTAGTCCTTATGATTTAACCAAAGGTAGAATAACTTACAGATACTAAGTTTTTGTAATAAGACATTAGTTTTGAAAGATAAAATTTAGAAATGGCAATTAAAAACAAAGTTGCCGACAAATCGAAAAAAAAAATACAAGATGAAAGTAAGAGCATCCATAAAAAAAAGAAGTCCGGAAGACAAGATTGTCAGACGAAAAGGACGTTTGTATGTTATAAACAAAAAGAATCCGAAACATAAACAAAGACAAGGATAATTATGGCAAGAATAGCAGGGGTAGATTTACCGAAAAACAAAAGAGGCGTAATTGGTTTAACCTATATCTACGGAATAGGAAAATCGAGAGCTAAAGAAATTTTAGCCAAAGCCCAAGTAGATGAAGATAAAAAAGTTAAAGATTGGGACGATGCCGACATTGCCGGCATACGTAAGGCGATAGCTGACTACAGAATTGAAGGAGAATTGCGTTCTGAAGTTCAGTTGAACATTAAACGATTAATGGATATCGGTAGTTACAGAGGTATTCGACACAGATTAGGCTTACCTCTACGCGGTCAAAGAACCAAAAACAATTCACGAACCAGAAAAGGAAAAAGAAAAACAGTTGCCAATAAGAAAAAAGCAACTAAATAAAAAGTAAGTAGAGATTATGGCAAAATCGAATAAATCATCATCTAAAGCAAAAAAGAGAAAAGTAAAAGTGGAGCCTAACGGCAAAGCTTTTATACAAGCTACGTTTAACAACGTAATTATTTCTCTTACCAATAAACAAGGAGAGGTAATTTCATGGTCTTCTGCCGGAAAAAACGGTTTTAGAGGCTCCAAAAAGAATACACCTTATGCCGCTCAGGTAGCTGCCGAAGATGCTGCCAAAGTAGCATACGAAGCAGGATTAAGACGTGTAAAAGTTTATGTAAAAGGCCCCGGCAATGGTAGAGAATCTGCCATTAGAACTATCCATAATAGTGGTATTGAGGTAGTTGAAATTATTGACGTAACACCCATTCCTCACAATGGTTGTCGTCCCCCTAAAAGAAGAAGAGTATAATAAATTATTGAATTATGGCGAGATATACAGGACCTAAAACCAAAATAGCCAGAAAGTTTGGCGAAGCTATATATGGAGAAGATAAATACTTCGACAGAAGAAAGTACCCTCCGGGACAACACGGTAATAACCGTCGAAGAGGTAAAAAATCACAATATGCCATTCAATTGGCAGAAAAGCAAAAAGCTAAATATACCTACGGTATTTTAGAAAGACAATTTAGAAATTTGTTTGAAAAAGCTTCACGTCAAGGAGGTAATACCGGTGAAGTGCTTTTACAATTAGTAGAATCGAGACTTGATAACGTGGTTTATCGTTTCGGGTTGGCACCGACCCGTCGTGCTGCCCGCCAGTTGGTTTCTCACAGACATATCACCGTAAACGGCAATGTGGTAAATATTCCGTCTTATCAATTAAAACCCGGTGATGTGGTCGGCGTGAGAGAACGTTCCAAATCTTTGCAAGTTATCAACGACTCGTTGGCACAAAATAAATCAAATTACGAATGGCTCAAATGGAATGACGAACAAATGGAAGGCGAATTTGTAAACCGTCCCGAAAGAGTTCAAATTCCTGAGAATATTCAAGAACACTTGATTGTCGAGTTATATTCTAAATAATAATAACAAATTTATGGCAATATTAAATTTTCAAAAACCGGATAAAGTATATCAAATACATTCGGACGATTATAACGGTAAATTTGAATTCAAACCACTCGAACCCGGCTATGGTTTAACCATAGGTAACGCACTTCGTAGAGTTTTGCTTTCTTCACTCGAAGGACATGCAATTACTTCGTTGCGAATTGACGGTGTGGATCACGAATTTACATCAATAGACGGCGTTGTCGAAGATGTAACCAAAATTGTGTTAAATCTCAAACAAATTCGTTTCAAAAATCAAGTCGAAGGTATTGATAAAGAATCCGTAAAAGTTTCAATCAAAGGAAAAGAAGTGCTTAAAGCCGGTGATTTGCAAGAATTTATTTCGGGTTTTCAAGTGCTTAATCCCGAGTTGGAATTGATACATTTAGACCCTAAAATCGCTTTGGATTTCGAATTTACCATCGAAAAAGGCAGAGGTTATGTAACCGCCGAAGAAAACAAACGCAGTGATGTGCCTTTTGGAACTATCTTTTTGGATTCAATTTTTACACCCATAAGACACGTTAAATATTCGATTGAAGATTTCAGGGTGGAACAAAAAACCGACTATGACAAACTTATTATCGAAATAGAAACTGACGGTTCCATACACCCCAAAGATGCTTTAACCGAAGCAGCCAAGATATTGATACAACATTTTATGTTATTCTCCGACGAACGTATTTCTATTGACGATGATATTTCGTCGGAAGCCGAATCGTATGACGAGGAATCTCTGCACATGCGTCAATTGTTAAAAACTCGTTTGGTAGATTTGGACTTGTCGGTTAGAGCTTTGAACTGTTTAAAAGCCGCCGATGTCGAAACCCTTGGCGAATTGGTACAATACAATAAATCCGATTTGATGAAGTTTAGAAACTTCGGTAAAAAATCAATGACCGAATTAGAAAAATTGGTAGATAAAAAAGGTCTTACTTTCGGTATGGACCTTTCAGCTTATAAATTAGACGAATAACATAGAAGAAATAAGGTATGAGACACGGAAAGAAATTCAATCATTTAGGAAGAAAATCAGCACATCGTAAAGCCATGTTGGCTAATATGGGAACTTCGCTGGTGAAACATAAAAGAATCAATACAACCTTGGCAAAAGCCAAAGCCTTGCGTGTATTTTTGGAACCATTGATTACAAAATCCAAAAATGATACCATGCACAATCGAAGAGTTGTATTTAGATATTTGCGAAGCAAAGAAGCCGTAACGGAACTTTTTAGAGAAATATCAACAAAAGTTGCCGATCGCCCCGGCGGATACTTACGTATAATTAAACTGGGAAATCGTTTGGGAGACAATGCCGAAATGGCTATGATAGAGTTTGTCGATTATAATCCGACCTATAATGCCGATAAACCCACCAAAAAGAAAACCCGTCGCAGAAAGAAAAAAGCCAAAACCGAAAATACGGCGGCTGAAAATACTGCTCCCGCAGAAGAAAAAACCGAAGATAAATCAGAGGAATAAACTTTCCTTTATGAGAACTATATTGAACCGGATACGCCAAGCGCATCCGGTTATTTTTATGTGATAAATACTTCATAATGATCAGGGTATTTTAATGGTGTTGTATCTTCGCTAATGCTTTTTTTTAAGGATACGAACTATCATAGTTTATTCATTTGGAAACAAAATTGCTAAAAATGACGCAACCTTTGACCGGAAATCAATTTGTAATGTGAAATGACTTAAGTCATTCTTTACTGCAATTATCAATTTATCATATCACCGGTTCATCAAAAATATCGTAACTTTGTGCCGAACATAAATAAAAACATTGCTTTATGAGTTTAATAACAGATATAAAAGCCAGACAAATATTCGATTCGCGTGGTAATCCGACGGTTGAAGTCGATGTAATAACCGAATTCGGTGTATTGGGACGTGCTGCTGTGCCGTCCGGAGCTTCTACCGGAGAACACGAAGCGGTGGAGTTGAGAGACGGGAATGATTCTTATATGGGAAAATCGGTTTTTAAAGCCGTTCAAAATGTCAATGAAATTATAGCCAACGAACTGGTTGGGTATGATGTGGAAGACCAGTTGGGTATAGACAAAATTCTTTTGGCTTTGGACGGTACCGAAAACAAATCCAAACTGGGAGCTAATGCTATTCTCGGTGTTTCTTTGGCAGTTGCTAAAGCCGCTGCTATTGAGGCAAATATGCCTTTGTATAAATACATAGGTGGAGCAGGAGCCAAAATTTTGCCCGTTCCCATGATGAATATTGTCAATGGAGGTTCGCACTCCGATGCACCCATTGCCTTTCAAGAATTTATGATTGTGCCGCACGGTGCCAAAAGTTTTGCACAAGCCATGCAAATGGCAACCGAAGTATTTCATAATTTAAAAACTATTTTAAAAAACAGAAAACTATCAACAGCCGTAGGTGATGAAGGTGGATTTGCTCCTACTTTTAAAGGAACCGAAGATGCCATTGAAACCATTTTGTCTGCCATTGAAACAGCCGGTTACAAGTCGGGCGATGAAATTTCGTTGGCTTTGGATGTTGCCGCATCGGAATTTTACAAAGACGGTATATACGATTATACCAAATTTGAAGGACAGGGTGCTGCACAACGAACTTCTCAAGAACAAGCCGAATATTTATTGGAGTTGGTCAATAAATACCCCATTATATCCATTGAAGATGGTATGGACGAAAACGACTGGGACGGTTGGAAAATTCAACAAAAACTTTTGGGCGACAAAATACAGTTGGTAGGTGATGATGTGTTTGTTACCAATCCAAAAATTTTGGCTCGGGGTATCAAAGAAGGAATTGCCAATTCCATTTTGATAAAACTCAATCAAATCGGATCTTTGTCCGAAACCTTAGACGCCATCAATATGGCGCACAAAGCTGGTTATACGGCTGTGGTTTCACATCGTTCGGGTGAAACCGAAGATACCACCATTGCCGATTTAGCCGTTGCCATGAATACCGGACAGATTAAAACCGGTTCACTTTCCAGAACCGACCGAATGGCAAAATACAATCAGTTACTCCGTATTGAAGAAGAATTAGGTGATACGGCTGTTTATCCGGGCTTGTCGGCTTTTAAAAAATAAAAAAAGCTAATATTATAAAGCAAGAGGCTGTCCCACAAGACAGCCTCCTTTTTTTGTTGATGCCCGTTATGAGCATCACTCTATGAAAAAAACCCCCTACTCTTTTACAATATTATAATTTACAATGTGATTGTTAATTATAATTTGCAACAGGTAATTGGCGGAAGGTAGTTTGTTTAACTCAATTGTTAATTTACCGGTTTGCGCACTTCGGTGTATCAATTCTTGTCCTATCAGATTATAAAGGTATATTTCGATAGGTTTTCGTGTGTTTGATTGGATATGCAACAAATTATTAACCGGATTGGGATATACGGTAAGAAGTCGGGCATATTCTTCTATATTAACGGCTTCATGTACGTTAATGGTATAATCTTCTACTTCTCCGTCAAAACCTTGATAACATGGTGTTGCAAATGTATTATATCTGGCGGCAACACGCATACGGGTATTTCCCAATGCGGCATCTGACGGAATAGTAATGCTTAATGGCGATAAACTTGTTAAACCGTCGGTTACATCATAGGCTGTTCCCAAATCGTATTCTTCACCGGCATCGTCAAAGTCAAGATCTTGGTTCCAATCTATCCAAACTTTGGTATAAACCGTGTATGATCCGGCGGTATTTACTTGAATGTTTAAATCATAAGCGCTTTCTCTGTGAACGTCGGTTATCATTGAAGTAAAATCCGAATAGGCGTTGCCGTTAGCATCGGTGTCTTTACCTGTGGAATTGTCAATGGTATTAAATTGAACGCGTGTTACGGAAGTATCAAAAGTAGTATTTCCGTAAGCGTAACAATAATCAGGTATTATTTCGGTAAAGGTTGCGGTTACGGTTTTGTTGCTGTCCATAGTAATGGTTGCGGGGTTTGTTGTTCCTGACAAGTCGCCGCTCCAACCTGAGAATTCCCAACCCGTATCGGGTGTTGCGGTCAGTGTAACCGTTGTACCTTCGTCATAAGTTCCGCCAGCGGGCGAGAGATTTACACTACCGTTTCCGGTGGTATTTACCGTAAGCGTATGTTGAATTCGGGTAAAGGTTGCGGTTACGGTTTTATCGCTGTCCATGGTAATGGTTGCGGGGTTTGTTGTTCCTGACAAGTCGCCGCTCCAACCTGA
>Ga0256834_1000174_pt1 | contig 44656 bp, 39 predicted proteins | sample 4281140metaG_FD_190536 | JGI IMG/M metagenome (GOLD analysis project Ga0256834, IMG submission 190536) | Hydrothermal vent microbial communities from East Pacific Rise, Pacific Ocean - 4281-140 | ecosystem: Environmental > Aquatic > Marine > Hydrothermal vents | place: Pacific Ocean: East...
AACGGCGCTCATCATTTGACATAGAACGAGGTTGAATCATGAGCAACGAAGACTATAAAGTAGCGGACCTGTCCCTGGCCGACTGGGGACGCAAGGAAATCGCCATCGCCGAAACGGAAATGCCCGGCCTGATGGCCCTGCGCGACAAGTACAGCGAAAGCAAACCCCTGGCCGGCGCCCGTATCGCGGGTTCCCTGCATATGACCATTCAGACCGCTGTCCTGATCGAAACCCTGACGGCCCTGGGGGCCGAGGTGCGCTGGGCGTCGTGCAACATCTACTCCACCCAGGATCACGCTGCCGCAGCCATTGCCGCTGACGGCATCCCCGTGTTTGCCTTCAAGGGCGAAACCCTCACCGAATATTGGGACTACACCCACCGCATCATGGAATGGGGCGACGGCGGCACTCCCAACATGATTCTGGACGATGGCGGCGATGCAACCCTGCTCATCAATCTGGGCGCCAAGGCGGAAAAGGATCTTTCGGTACTGGACGACCCCACCAGCGAGGAGGAAGAGGTGCTGTATGCGGCAATCCGGAAGCGTGTTGCAGAGCAGCCCGGCTGGTATTCCAATATTCTCAAGAATATCAAGGGCGTGACCGAGGAAACCACCACCGGCGTGCACCGCCTTTACCAGATGGCGGAAAACAACGACCTGCCCTTCCCGGCCTTCAACGTCAACGATTCGGTCACCAAGTCCAAATTCGACAATCTCTACGGCTGCCGCGAATCCCTGGTGGACGGCATCAAGCGCGCTACCGACGTGATGATCGCCGGCAAGATTGCCGTGGTGCTGGGCTATGGCGACGTGGGCAAGGGCCGCGCCCAATCCCTGCGCGGCCTCGGCGCTACGGTATGGATCACGGAAATCGACCCCATCTGCGCACTGCAGGCGGCGATGGAAGGGTATCGGGTAGTCACCATGGATGAAGCCGCCCCCCTGGGCGATATCTTCGTCACCGCCACCGGCAACTTCCACGTCATCGACCATGACCACATGGCGGCCATGAAAGACCAGTCCATCGTCTGCAACATCGGGCATTTCGACAATGAAATCAATGTCGCCAGCCTGGAACAGTACCAGTGGGAGGAAATCAAGCCCCAGGTGGATCACATCATCTTCCCCGACGGCAAGCGCATCATCCTCCTGGCCCAGGGACGGCTGGTAAATCTGGGCTGCGCCACCGGCCACCCCAGTTTTGTCATGTCCAATTCCTTTACCAACCAGGTACTGGCGCAGATGGAACTGTTCAACCAGACGGGAGAATACAAGAACGAAGTCTATATCCTGCCGAAAAAACTGGATGAAGAAGTCGCCCGTCTGCACATCGACAAGATCGGCGTCAAGCTCACCCGGCTTTCCAAGGTGCAGGCCGACTACATCGGCGTTCCCGTGGAAGGCCCCTACAAACCCGATCATTACCGCTACTGAGGGCAGGCCGCCGGAGTTCCCACGCAGGAAGTCCGGCGGCCGTTTCCACCATGGATACAGCAAACCAAGAAACACCCGCCATCAGCTTCGAACTGTTTCCGCCCAAGACCGAAAAGGGCATGGAAAAACTCAAGGCGGTGGTAAGCCGGCTCAATACGCTCAAGCCGGAATATTTCAGCGTCACCTATGGCGCCGGCGGCTCCACCCAGGAGCGCACCTTCGCCACCGTGGACTGGCTGCGCGGGCAAGGCATAGATACGGCGCCCCATCTGTCCTGCATCGGTACGGACAAGGGCGAGATCCTGGAAATTCTCAAGCGCTACCAGATGCAAGGCATACGGCGTATCGTCGCCCTGCGCGGGGATTTGCCCTCGGGGGCCGGCCTGGGCGGGCTGGGCGAGCTCAATTTCGCCAATGAGCTGGTGACCCTGATCCGGCAATCTTTTGGCAATGACTTTCATATCGAGGTCGCCGCCTATCCCGAGTTCCATCCCCAGGCGGAAAACGCCCATCAGGATCTGCACAACTTCAAGCGCAAGGTGGAAAGCGGCGCTCATGGCGCAATTACCCAGTATTTCTACAATGCCGACGCCTACTGGCGTTTTCTCGACGACTGCAAACAACGGAAGATAGAAATCCCCATCGTTCCCGGCATCATGCCCATCACCAACTACAACTCCCTGGCGCGATTCTCCGACGCCTGTGGCGCGGAGATCCCGCGCTGGATCCGCAAGCGGCTGGAGTCCTACGGCGACGACCTGGACAGCATCCAGCAATTTGGCGCAGAAGTCGTCACCACGCTATGCCGGCAATTGCTCGACGGCGGCGCGCCGGGACTGCATTTCTACACCATGAACCAGTCCGCCAGCGTGATGCAAATCTGCGCGGCGCTGGGGTTGCCAGACGGTGCGACTGCCTCGTAACTGGGTTTCCCATCCCCTGGCTGTGGGAGAGGAGCTACAGCTCCCGGCCGGAGTCGCCCATCATATTCTACAGGTGCTGCGCATGAAGCCGGGGCAGGAAATCATCCTGTTCAACGGCGCCGACGGGCGCGACTATCGGGCAACGCTGATGCAAGGGGGGAAGAAAACCGCCATCGCCGGGGTTACCTCCGCCAGCGAGGTGGAGCCACCGCCGCGGCTCTCCATTCGGCTCGCCCTGGGCATCTCCCGCGGCGAGCGCATGGATCTGGCCCTGCAAAAAAGCGTGGAACTGGGAGTCGCGCAAATCACCCCCTTGTTCACGGCGCGCACCCAGGTAAAGCTTCCCCCGCAACGCTGGCAAAAACGCCAGCAGCACTGGCGGGGAATCATCATCAGCGCCTGCGAACAGTCCGGGCGGCGCTGGCTCCCTGTATTGCATCCGGCGCAAAGCTACCGCCAGTGGCTGGAACACGGAGAAGAGCAGGTCTTGTTTCTGGATCCTGAAGCAAAATACAGCCTTGCCGGCGTCAACAGGCCGGAAGCAAGCCTGTGCCTTCTCTGCGGTCCCGAAGGAGGATTCAGCGAAGAGGAAAAAAAAGCCGCGATTGCGGCCGGATGCACCCCGGTGCGCCTGGGTCCGAGGGTACTGCGTGCGGAAACCGCGCCTCTGGCGGCAATCGCCGCCGCCCAGACCCTATGGGGCGACTTTCTGTAGCAACGCTCCCAGGCGCTCCAGGTCGGGGACGAGCGCCTCCACATCCTGCACCTTCACCCGGTCGCTGATGGGCCAGTCATCCGGCCAGGGATCCCCTTCGGCTACTTCGAGATTGTCTTCATTCAACGTCACCAGGCGGGGCATTCCCGTGGCTTCGATACCGATAAAAGGCGTTTTCAGCTTGTCGGAAAAGACATGCACGATGATGATGCGCTTTCTTCCCCGCTTGCCTTCCCGCTCCACCCCGAGCACGCGCTCCATGGAAATCAGCGGCAGCACCAGATTTCGCCAGGAAAAACTGCCCAGCAGCCAGCTTGCCTCGGTGGTGTTTGCGTTGATTTCCCGGTAACCCAGTATTTCGATCACGGCCGCCGCCGGGAGCAGCAAAGGCATCTGCCGCTGCGGGATCAGCAACCCCTGCAGCTCATGTATCGCACCAGATTCAACGCTATGCATTGCTATTCTCCGCCAGCAGCGTGTAGATGTTCTCCAGCAAATCGGTTTCCTGATAGGGCTTGCCCAGGTAACGGTTTACGCCCAGCTCCATGGCGCGCTCACGGTGTTTTTCGCCGGTGCGGGAGGTAATCATGATGATGGGAATATCCGCCAGTTCCGGGGTATTGCGAATATGACGCGCCAGCTCATAGCCGTCCATGCGCGGCATTTCGATATCCAGGAGCATGATATCCGGTTTGGCTTCCTGCAGGACAGTGATGGCGTCCACGCCATCGCGCGCGGTGAGCACCTGCATGTTGTGGCGCTCCAGCAAGCGGCTGGTGACCTTGCGCACGGTGATGGAGTCGTCCACGACCATGACGGTTATGCCCGCCGTCTCTTCTTCCTGCTCGACAATGGGCGCCTGGGTGATCACGTCGGAACGAACCAGGGCATTCACATCCAGCAGCAGCGCAATCTTGCCATCCGCAAGAATGGTGCCGCCGGTAAACCAGCGCACCCCACTGAGCTGCGCGCCGATGGATTTGACCACCACCTGGTAGTTGCCCAGCAGATGATCGAGTTGAATCGCCATGCGTTGCTCGCCGGAACGCACCAGCAGCAATGGATACCATTTTACGTTTTCCTGAATTACCGGTTCGGAGATGCCCAGCATGGCGCCCAGGTAGCGCACCGGATACTGATGCCCCCCATACTCGATTCCCTCGGTATACCCCTTGTAGCAGGCAAGCAAATCCTTGCGGGAAACCCGGATGATCACCTCCGCGGAACCATGGGGAATCGCCAGCACCTCATCCGCCACCTGCACCAGCAGGGCTTCGGAGATCGCCAGGGTAAAGGGCAGGCGAATAACAAAGCTGCTGCCCTGACCCCATTGGGAAAGAATCTCCAAAGAGCCGCCCAGTTGCTTGATTTCACTTACCACGGCATCCATGCCAACGCCGCGGCCCGCCACCTGGGTGACTTCCGTCGCCGTAGTAAAACCAGGTTGCAGAATGAACTGATACAAGGCGTCATCATTCACTTCCGCATCGGCTTCAAGCAAACCGTTGGCCACTGCTTTTTTACGGATGGCTTCACTGTCCAGCCCGGCGCCGTCATCAGAGATGCTCAACACCACCTCCGTGCCCTCCCTGGACAGCACCAGGGAAACCTTGCCGCTCTCGGGCTTGCCATGGGCAAGGCGCTGCTCCGGTGGTTCGATGCCATGGGCCACAGCATTGCGCAACAAATGTTCCAGGGGCCCCATGATCCGATTCAATATGGTGCGGTCGATCTCTCCTTCCGCCCCCTGCACATGGAGTTCCGCCTTCTTGCCCAGATTCTGGGCGGTCTGGCGCACCACGCGCTGCAATCGGGATGCCTGGCGGTTGAAAGGCACCATGCGGCTACGCAGCAAGCCATCCTGCAGGTCGTTGGTCACCCGCGCCTGCTGCAGCATCAGGGTATCGGCATCCCGGGTTTGTTCGCTCAGGGTTTCGCCGATGTTGGAAAGGTCGTTGATGGTTTCCGACAGCGCACGGGACAGTTGCTGCAGGGTGGAATACTGATCCATTTCCAGCGGATCAAAATCCTGATAGCGCTTGCTTTCGCTTTCCCGCTCGTGGCGCGAGCGAATCTGCGCTTCGGTTTCCAGTTCCAGGGCGCGCAACTGCTTGCGTAAACGGGAAATGGTGTCGTTGAGTTCCTGCAAGTCACTCTGCACGGTCTTGTTGTGCTGCTCCAGACGCGCACGGTAGATGCTCACCTCACCCGCATTGTTTACCATCTGGTCAAGCAGTTCCGCCAGCACCCTGACACGCTCGCCTTTCCCTGCAAGTTCTTCTTCCGCCTGCAAGGGCGGTGGGCGAAGCTTGGCCTTGGTGGGAATTTCGCCCGCGGGGAAGGGCAAGACCTTCCCTTCCTCATCCAGCAATTCACTATCACCCAAGAGACCGGATTCGGAGAGCAATTGCGAATCCATCATGAGCGACGATTCCATCTGGGTATCGACGATGGTGCTTACTTCCGACATCTGGGAAGTGCTCTGTGACAACAAGGATTCCGAGGCGCGTTCTTCCTGCACTTGCGGCAACTGCCATGGCTCTCCCGCTGCCGCCTGCTCCAGGGCGCGGGTGATCTCGGCAAGGGCGGGTACGGCGCCGGAGCGCTGCAGCTGATCAATGGTGGTTTCAAGGGCATCCAGCCCCAGACGCACCAGGGGAACCAGATCGTCTTCGGCGGCGAGGTCGCCGGAAGCAAGATTCTCGAACAGGGACTCCAGGGCATGGCTCAGATCCCCCAGGGAAAACAGTCCGGCAAAACGCGCATTTCCCTTGAGGGTGTGCAGGTTGCGCATCAGACCATCGATAGACGCCTGGGCGGTGAGGTCTTCCTGCCACTGGCCATAGAACTCTTCCAGCTGCTCGCTCAGTTCGCCGGCTTCTTCGAGGAAGATCTCCAGCATTTCCGGATCGACATCCGGCTTGTTTGCCGCGGAAACAGGGTCGATTGCCAACGAGGCGGTTTCCACAGAATCCTCCGGAAGCAATTCGCCTTCTTCCTGCCAGGACTCGGAAAGCAGGATGGATTCCGGCTCCTCATCGGCATGCCCGGAAATCAGCTGTTGCATGCCCTGGGCGAGATCGCCGGCGGCCTCCACCTGTTCCGACAGGTTCGGCAGCTTGCCGTTCAAATGCAGCATGTCCAGGGCGCTCTCGATGTCTTCGAGCACATGGCCTACGCTGTTCTTGGTGTCTTCATCCACTTCCCCCTTGCTTTCCAGAAGCGCCTCGAAGAAGGATTCCAGCCCTTGCAGCACTTCGCCCAGGGGCATAAAACCCGCCAGCCGCGCACCGCCCTTGAGAGTATGCAGATCCCGGCAGATTTGCACACCGGCTTCAGACAGGGGATTTTCCCGCCATGCCGCCATGCGCTCGGCCAGTTGCGGAAATATTTCTCCGGCTTCTTCCAGAAACACCTCCTGCGCTTCACGTTCAGGAGTCAAATCAGAGAGGGCTTCGCTATCGGCGCCAAACTGCAGTTCCGAAATCGCATCGGGCAAAGCCTGATCCTGCCGGCGTATGTCTTCCGCCAGCTCTTCCCAGCCATCGAATTCCACATTGGGGGTGTTGATTGCTTTGAGCATGCGCTGCATGGCGTCCCGGAAGCGCCTGAACAGTTCAAGTGTCCGTTTGTCACAAACATGGGACAGTTGATGCAAGTGCTTGCAGTATTGCTCCATCGCCCCTGCCAGAGTGGCCATGGGCACCACTTCGGCGAGATGTGAACTGCCATGCAAGGTATGCACGGCCCGAACCACATCGCTTCCCACAATGCAGTCATGGCATTGCACGATGAAATCATCGATAACAGCAAGATGGGTGGAGGATTCGGCCTTGAATATCTCAACCAGGTCTTCCGCGAGCAAAATCGAGGAATGCTCCAGCTCGCTTTCCCCTGCGGTCGCTTCATCACCCGGTTCGGGCAATTCTTCGGTGATTGGCTCTTCCAGCCCCGCAAACTCGGAGTCCGCCTGCGCATCGGCAGCGGCTTCCCGCTCTTCCGGCTGTTCCGCTCTTTCCGCAAGGGCAAATCCACGCCGCTCCAGTTCCGCAACATCGATGTTGATGGATGCGCCTTCTGCCTGGGCATTGACGAGCACGGGCACCACCGCAATGACATCATCGAGATAGGCGATCACTTCTTCATCCGGCTTTACGCTGCCTTCCATGATGCGGTTCAACAGGTTCTCCACCGCCCAGGAGAATTCACCGATAATATGCGCCCCTACCATGCGGCCACTACCCTTGAGGGTATGGAAAGAACGACGGAAATTCTGCAGCGCCTGCTCGTCTTCGTGGTCTTCTTTCCACAGCGGGTACTGGGTCTGGATCACCTCCAGTTCTTCTGCCGCCTCCTCCATGAAGATATCGAAGATTTCCGGATCGATCTCATCCATCTGCAGGGTGATTCCAGCATCTTCCGTTTCAAGAACCCCGGTTTCCGCTTCTTCTGAGGGTTCTTGCGTATCGGGCGCGACCTCCCGCTCTTCCGCTACGATATGCTCTTCATCAGGAACATCTGTGTCAGCCAGAAATTCAGAAACAGGCTGTTGCTCTTCGGGCAGGTCGTCGGAAAACATGGAGTCCGTAAACAACTCCTGATCCACAACGGCTTCCTTGTCTTTTTGCTCTGCAAACTCCGGATGGGCCTGGGCTTCTCCTGCGGCTTCCTCGGAAGTCAGCCGCAGCAATGCTTCGGCAGCATATTCAGTAAACTGCTCCAGCTTGCTGCGCTTCTCGAGGCGAGCTTCAAGATAGTATTCAATACCCGCAAACAGATCCACCAGGGCGCTTTGCTGCACCCCGTTCATCTGCGTTTCTTCCTTGCTCATCTCGCGCAGCACCGGCTCAGCCTGCTGCATGAGGCTGGCTATTGTATCCAGCTTGGCCAGCGCAAATACGCCAACCAGTTTGTGCACACTGTCGGCAACATCAACCAGGCCGGCACTGTCGGCCGAGCCACGCAAATAACGCTCAACCCCGGACTTGATCTGTGAAAATTCGGTAAAGGCTTCTGAAATAACCGCTACGATGGTTTCCTCGGTTTCCTGGTCATGGGCTGCTTCCAGCTCCTGCTGGGAATCCGTACTGGATACGCCTCCGCCACCAGGAGCGGTCAAGGCCGATTCCACTTCCACGATAACCGTGGCAATTTGCATCAGCTGTTCATCATCCAGCAACTCATTGGCGGCCTCGGCTTCCGACAGATTTGCTGCAACTTCAGACAGTTTTTCCCGCAAGGCGCCCCGGCCCAGCATGCCAAGCGTATCTCCCGCCTTCAGCAGCTGGTGATTCAATCCCTGCAGCCGATGCGTTTCTTCTCTGTCGCCGCGAATATAGAGATCCAGGGCCTCTTTCACCTGCAGCAGGTCTTCCAGCAATGCATCAGCAACCGCCTGAAGCACGTTTTCATCCGCTCCCATCGTGGCTTCCGCCGGGGATTTGTGGATTTGGTCGGGAAAACTGTTGGCCAGGTCGGCGGTGCGTTTTACTGTCAGCACCACGGGATTGACCGAATGCGAGCGCGAAACGAAATACAAAAGATTTTTCAGCAAATCCGTGGGAAAGTCGATTACTGTCGCCTCTTCTCCCTCTTCAGACAGCCGCTTCAATACGCGATCAACCCGGCTGAACAGCTGCTTTACTTCATCATCAGCGGTAAATTCACCGTCGATCAGGGTAACGACCAGCGCCTCCCCCGCATCCATGAGGCGGCGCAGACGCAAGGTGCCGGCCACTGCGTTGATCTTTTGCAGAACATCCAGGACTTCGTGCAGTCCCTCATCCAGGTTGTCATCCCGATACCAGAGCAACAGCCCCTTGTGATAGCGATTCCGCAACCTGCGTATGATGCCGGGCAGTTGTTCGTTCCCCGAACCGGGAACCACGGGTTCGCGCTCCACCAGGCGATCCAGGTTTGGCGCATAGAGCACTACTTCCGATGCCGGCGCCACATTGCGCAGCGCACGCAAATCATTCAGCACCGGCAGCAGCACCAGGGGAATATCCGGCTCGCCTTTTTCCAGGCGCTGCAAATAGGGCGGCAGCTGAACCAGGCCCAGCATCAGGGATTCCGCAATGCGCTCGTTACCGGAAAACGCGCCGTCCGCCAGCAAGCGGGCAACCCGCTCCATCTCCTCCACCAACATGCCGGCCCCATACACCTGCACCATGCGCAAGGTGCCCAGGAGTTGATGGACATGCTTCAGATAAACCTCAATGCCATCACCGCGGAAGCCGGCGCTCACATACTCTTCCAGCGCCTGGCGGGCAAGAAGTATGGTTTCATCCATACCTTCCTTCACCCAGCGCAAGGTGGCGTAATCGGGCTTTTCCATGTCAGTCATCAAAGATCCCCAGGATGAGCTACAGTGCATCCCCGGCAGCCCCTGCCAGGCGGAAAACAGCCGGCCAAGGTGAACCAGGAGTACATTGGAGCAGTACCGTTACATTCTTTCCGGAAGCACAAACCCAGCAACGGACTGGCGCAGACGGTTGGTCTTTTCCGCCAGCTCGCCAATTTCGGCCGCCGCATTCGCGGTGCCGTCTGTGGTCTGCTGCGTGATTTCCTGGATAACGCCCATGGTGTCGTTCAGCTGGCGGGCTTCGGCAGATTCCTGCTGGGCCGAATCGGCCAGCTTGGTGATGATTCCGGCGATTTCGTTGGATACTTTCTCGATTTCCTGCAATGCCGCACCTGCATCCTCGGCCAGACCGGCTCCGCTGACCACCTCCGTGGTACTGGCTTCCATGGAGCTGACCGCCTCGTTGGTATCCGCCTGGATGGTTTGCACCAGCGCCTCGATCTGCTTGGTTGCATTGGCGGAGCGTTCCGCAAGGCGCTGCACTTCGTCCGCAACTACCGCAAAACCACGACCGGCCTCACCCGCCATCGCCGCCTGCATGGCGGCATTCAACGCCAGGATGTTGGTCTGGTCCGCAATATCCTCGATCAGCTCTACGATGTTACCGATCTCCTGGGAACTCTCACCAAGACGCTTGATCCGCTTGGAGGTTTCCTGGATCTGCTCGCGGATATTGTCCATGCCGTTGATGGTGCGGCGCACCGCTTCACCACCCTTGGAGGCCAGTTCCACCGAGTTTTCCGCAACCTGCGCAGACTCTGTAGCATTGTTCGACATGTCTTCAAGAGCCACCGTCATCTTGTCGATGGTGGAGCTGGCTCCTGTGATCTGTTCACGCTGATGCTCGGCGGCATCCGCCAGATGCATGATGGTGGCCTGGGTATCTTGCGCAGAAGCGGATACTTCTTCTGTGGTCTGGTTGATGGACTCAACCACTTCGCGCATGGCTTCAATCGCATAGTTGATGGAGTCGGCAATAGCCCCGGTAATATCTTCCGTTACCGTAGCCTGCACCGACAGGTCACCGTCCGCCAGGTCGCCCATCTCATCCAGGAGGCGGCGAATCGCTTCCTGGTTTCTCTGGTATTGCTCAGCAGTAATTTGCTCACGCTTGCGCGCCTGGCCAATCAAAACCAAGCCGAGCAAGACCAGCAATACCGGAATAAGGGCGCCCAGTGCGGTCACCAAGGTTGTGTTGATGGAAATGCCAGCAACCTTCATGTTTCCGGCCTCGGTGCCATAGAGCCGGATAAGCTCGCGAGCTTCTTCCGCCACCTTGTCGGAAGACAGGGCAAGCTGGTTTGGCACATCCATATCCGGCAGCACTTCGCCCTCGGCCAGCGCTTCTTGGGCCATTTCCGTCATGCCTACTTCCCCGATGGCTTCCAGCGCCGGCAGCACATTCGAGATCATGCTAAGGATCACGCCCAGAGATTCGTCGATGTCCCCGAGAATGGCTTTTGCTTCCAATAGCTGCTCTTTCAGATTTTCATCCTCAACCGCTTCAATTCCCAAAGCGGCGCTGCCATCAACCAGTGCATTGACCACGGTTTTCAGTTCATCCACATCCTGTGTCAGCTGGTCCACGGCAAGGGCGGTCGTTGCGCCCCCGGCCAGCACTTCTTTCAGAGATGAATTGATACGCTGGGTCAGAAACAGCTGCCGGGAAGCATAAAACACCTGCGTCGGCGTGGCCTTGCCTTCCACCAGGGCATTGGTAACGCCAGAGGACACCTCCAGCAAATCCGGCAAGGTGTCCCGAATTGCAGTGATGATTTCATTCACCGACAAAATCGCCTCCTTGTTGTCGAGAATGGCATCCACATGCGAGCGCAGCTCCAGCCAGGCGTTTTCCAGCTTGCGCAGCTGCGGCTGCATGGCTTCAGGCGAAGGCGGCAAATCCAGCTCAGGCTGGCCGTTCTTCAAGGCATCCAGTAACTGAGAAAAACGGCTTGTGGATTCCCGCACACGGGAGAACGAGGCTTCCTTGCCGCTCGCGGCTTCGGTTGCATATTTGGCAATTCGGTGCGCGAGCACCTGTTGCTCGGAAGCATACAGAATGTATTTTTCCACATGTGCAGTGTGCTTTGCCCAGGCAACAAAAGCCAAGACGCCCGCCACCAAGGACGCAATCAGCAACACGGAAAGCAGTGGGACCAATGCCGACCGGCTGGATCCTTTTTTTGCTCTAGCTACCATTTCTCAATACCCCATTTATTGTGAGCCTGACTCACCCAACCAAGTTATTCGCCCGGCCATCTCTACATGGCGGGTCAATATTGTTTACCTTGCGACATCACTACCCGAATCAAGCGGGCTTTATTTCTGCTTACTGCGACGCTACCGAGTGCGCCTACCCTTATGAAGCGGCCGCCATGAAGTGCTCATCATTGGCCAGCGCCGCCATGCTGAAAACCGGCCAAACACCGTCATCCAGCCCAAACACGTCGTAAACATACCGCCCAAGAGATCCATCAAAATGCGCATCTGCAATCTGCTTGCTCACCGGCAGGTGGCGCATGCCGAGAACAGAGGAAACCAGCAAGCCCGTGGAAGCCCCCCGGTTGCGGATCACCAGTACGCGGGACTGATCGTTTACCATTACCGCTCCACCGCCGATGAACTGCTGCAGATCAACGATGGGAAGCAGCTCTCCGCGAATATTCGCCAAGCCCAGCATCCAGCTTTTGGTTCCGGGAACCCGGGTAACGGATTCCGGATACGGCAGCAGTTCACGAATTTCGTTCATGGCGGAGATGACTTTAACCCCGTCCAGAACAAAGGCCAGTCCCTGCCAGTCCTCCTCCTTGACCATGGTTGCAGGAACCAGCGATTCCTGCGCCCTGCTGCGACGGTCGGCTTCCGCCAGCCGCGCCAGCACGGCCCGCGAATCCTGAGCGCTATCTCCGGACATCAACCAATCAACTCGCTTACCTTGGCCAGCAGTCTGGCGGAATCCACCGGTTTCACCAGGTAATCCTTCGCCCCCTGGCGCATGCCCCATTCCCGGTCCGTTTCCTGATCCTTGGTGGTAACGATAATGATGGGAATATGCCGCGTGGATGCATTCCGGTGAATCTTGCGCGTAGCCTGAAACCCATTCAGGCCGGGCATGACCACATCCATCAGTATCAGATCCGGCATTTCTTCAATCGCTTTCTGCACACCCTCTTCACCATCAGTGGCAACCACCACTTGATAGCCTTCATCACCCAGCGCGGTGCTGAATATGTGCACCTCCGTGGGGGAGTCATCAACAATCAATACTTTTGCCATATTCAAATTTCCACTTGTAGGTTACTGTCATGCTGCCTTTGGAATATGCCGCCGTATGGCATCCAGCAATTCATCCCGGCTGAAAGGTTTGGTGAGATATTGATCGGAGCCGGCCAGTCGCCCCTTTGCGCGGTCAAACAGACCATCCTTGCTGGACAACATCACGACCGGCGTATCACTGTAGGCCTTGTTGTTCTTGATCAATGCACAGGTTTGATAGCCATCAAGCCGCGGCATCATGATATCGACAAAGATCAGATCCGGATGATGATCTGCAATCAAAGACAAGGCCTCGAAGCCGTCCGTAGCGGTTACGACTTCACATCCCGCCTTTTTCAGAAGATTCTCCGCCGTACGCCGGATCGTCTTGCTGTCATCTATGACCATTATCTTCAAACCGGAAAAACCGGCATCTGCATCACTCATTGCTGCTACTCATTTCGTCTTTACCATTTGCTGCCACTCGAACAAATACACTTCATCCTTCCTCCCTGCAACGCAATTCACATCTGAACAGCTCGCTTTCTGTCTGGCAAAATACGCCAAAGCATGCAAGCCGCGCCACTCGCGGGCATTGGGATGGTTTCTCCCGTATCTGATGCAATCTCCCACTGGTAGAACAATACCCCTTGAAGCTCCCTGTAACCGCAGCCGCCCGCCACCAACCGAAAAAACTCCGGGCGAACCGTCCGGCGCACAGTCGATGTAAAACGGGACGTGGCTCTCGCAACCAACTGTTATTATTACAAACTGTTTTTGCCTTTCTGCCTGCAACATAGCAAGCTATGTTTTCGAGCGCAAGGCTGATGCTGGAAATCTTTGTACCAATCCACACCAGCAACAAAAACGCAGGCCACTATTTTTTTTTAACCGGTGAATGTAGCATGTCAGTTGATATCGGGATTGTGATGGATCCCATAAAAACCATCAAAACCAGCAAGGACAGCAGCTTCGCCATGCTATTGGAAGCACAACGTCGCGGCTGGAGGCTTTGGTACATGGAGTTGAACGATCTGTTTCTGCTGGAAAACCAGCCCATGGCGAGAATGAAACAGCTTCAAGTACAGGATGACCCGCGGCACTGGTTTGCATTCACCGCAGAAAGAACGGCGCCCCTGAACGATCTGGACGCAATCCTCATGCGCAAGGATCCGCCGTTCAACATGGAGTACATCTACGCCACCTATTTGCTGGAACAGGCGGAAGCCCGCGGCAGCCTGGTCGTGAATCGCCCCGGCGCCTTGCGCGATGCAAACGAAAAGCTGTATACGAGCTGGTTCCCCCAGTGTACGCCTCCTACACTGGTTTCTCGCAACTACCAGGATTTCAACGACTTTCTGGAAAAGCACCAGGATATTATCCTCAAGCCCCTGGGCGGAATGGGCGGAGAGTCCATTTTTCGCCTGCGCCAGCAGGACCCCAACACCAATGTGATCCTGGAAACCCTGACTGCAAAACAAAGCCGCTACGCCATGGCGCAAAAATTCATCCCGGAAATCAGCGCCGGAGACAAGCGTATTCTGGTAGTCGACGGTGAAGCCATCCCCTGGGCGCTGGCGCGGGTGCCCCAGGCCGGGGAGAACCGCGGCAATCTGGCGGCGGGCGGCAGCGCCCATGGCATCGAACTCAGCCAACGCGACCACTGGATTGTGGATCAGGTGGCGCCCCGATTGAAAGAGGCGGGAATTCTGTTTGCAGGATTGGATGTAATCGGCGACTATCTCACCGAAGTCAACGTCACCAGCCCGACCTGCATCCGCGAACTGGACGCCATCTACAATCTCAATATCAGCGCCGTACTGATGGATCGCATAGAAGAGAAGCTCGATACATGAGTATTGCCATTCGCCTTTCCCTCCTCTTGCTCGCCGCCACATGGTTGCTTGGCGCTTGTGAAAGAACGGAACAGGTCCACAATGGCCGCTTCCTGGCATTCGGCACCCTTACCGATATCAGCATTGCAGGCACAAGCCGGGAGCAGGCCGAGTCCGCCATAGCAGCACTGGAAGAAGATTTCGCCATCATGCACAAAGCCTGGCACGCCTGGGCGCCAGGGCCGCTGACCCGCACCAACAATCTCCTTGCGGAAGGCGTGCGTTTCGCGGCCCCGCCCTCGGTGCTGACGCTGATGCAAATATCGGCACGACTCGCCCGGCAAAGCGACAATCTGTTCAACCCCGCCATCGGGCGGCTGGTCAAGCTCTGGGGCTTCCAACAAGATACGATAGAGAACCAGCGTCCCCCGGACGATGCAGCCATCGCCAGGCTGGTGAAAGCCAATCCGACCATGCAGGACATCACCATCGACGGCATTCATGCCCGGAGCAACAACCCCGCACTGCAACTGGATTTTGGCGCTATCGGCAAAGGTTATGGCATCGATCTGGCAATCGAGCATCTCAGGGAAATGGGCATCGAGAACGCCATCGTCAACAGCGGCGGCGACCTGCGCGCCATCGGTTCCCGCGGCGGCCACCCCTGGCGCATCGCCATCCACAGCCCTTCCGGGGCGGGCGCCCTGGGATTTGTGCATGTATCCGGCGACGAGAGCGTCTTCACCTCCGGCGATTACGAGCGCAACTACCTGTGGAAAGGCAGGCGCTACCACCATATCATTGACCCGCGCAACGGCTATCCTGCGCAAGGAACCCGTTCCGTAACCGTTATTCACCACAACGCAACCACCGCTGATGCAGCGGCAACGGCGCTGTTTGTGGCCGGCCCCAAAGACTGGTACAGAATCGCCAGGCAGATGGGCATTCGATATGTATTGCTCATCGACGGCAACAATGTGGCGCATATGAACCCCGCCATGGCGGAACGCATTGAGCTGGCGGACAAAGACCAGCCTGTAAATATATCCAAACCGCTGAACGGACAGGAAAAAGAAAAGAAATGAGCACCACCCGCCATCACCATTACAACGAGGCCATGATCACCATGGCGGTGGTCGCGGTCATTCTGCATGCTTTGGTGTTTCTTGGCGTCAGCTTTGAAATGCCGCCCCCTGCCCCCCTGGCAACCCAGCCCAGCCTGGATGTCATCCTGCTGCCCACACCGAAGAAATCCTCACCCGCGGAAGATGCGGATTTCATGGCCCGGCACAGCCAGCAAGGCGGCACGGACAAGGCCGGCCACGCCAGACCCAGGGCCGTTCCCGACCAGCCCGCCCTGAAGAAAAGCCAACAAGCCGCGGAAGAGCGGATACGCAGCGGCGCCAAGACGCCGGACAGACAACAAAAACCCCATGTCATCACCACCACCGACAAAACCGCGCGCAAAACGCCACAGGCGCACAAAACCCCGGTAAAGGCGCAACAGAAGCCGGATATCAGCCAACTGCTCTCCAGCACCCGCCAGGAAATCGCCCGCCTTACCGCAGAACTGGACAGAAACAGCGAATACGCCTCACAACGCCCCCGGCACAAGGCCATCAATGCCAGCACCAAGGAATACCGCTACGCCGCCTATCTGGATGCCTGGCGCAAGAAAGTGGAGCGCGTGGGCAACCTGAACTACCCCGACGAGGCAAAACGCAAGAAACTGTATGGCGATCTGCTGCTGCATGTCGCCCTGCGCGCCGATGGTTCGGTACAGCAAATCCGCGTGGTGCGCTCCTCTGGGCACAAAATACTGGATGACGCCGCCGTGCGCATCGTGCGTCTGGCCTCCCCCTTTGCCCCATTCCCGGCGGAAATCCGCAAGGAGGTCGACATTCTGGACATCACTCGCACCTGGCAGTTCCTCAGCAACAACCGATTGTTTTCCGGCAAGTAGGAAGATGGGCTGATATAATCCACTCCATGAGTGAAGCTTCATCCCTCACCAACCATTTTCTCATTGCCCTGCCCACATTGCAGGATCCGAACTTCTCCCGTACCGTCACCTATATCTGCGAACACAGCCGCGAAGGCACCATGGGCATTATCATCAATCGCCCCAGCACCCTGCAGCTCACCGATATTCTGCACCACATGGACATCCAGGAGAGCGAACGCACGCCCTCGGAAATGCCCGTCTATATCGGCGGCCCGGTGCAGGAAGATCGCGGCTTTCTCCTGCATTCGCCAGCCAAACCCTGGGATTCCACGCTTTTCATCGGTGACGAGCTGGCGGTAACCACCTCCCAGGATCTGGTCAGATCCCTGGCGAAAGGAGAAGGCCCGGAAGATGTTTTTTTCGCCCTGGGTTACGCCGGCTGGGGACCGGGACAGCTGGAGCAGGAGCTGCAGCAGGACGCATGGATTTTCGGCCCGGCCTCGAAGGAAATTCTTTTCCACACCCCGGTGGATCAGCGCTGGGAGGCCGCCGCCAGACTGGCCGGGGTTGACGTCAATCTGATCAGCAATATCGGCGGTCATGCCTGAAGTGCAGACCCTGCTGGGTTTCGACTATGGCACGGGAAAGATCGGCGTGGCCGTGGGCCAGCAACTCACCGGCACCGCCACGCCACTGACGACCCTGCATCTGGTGAAGGGCAAACCCGACTGGCGGGGCATCGGGCGCCTCATCGAGGAATGGCAGCCCGGCGCCCTGGTGGTGGGCCTACCCATCGGGCCGGAAGAGAACGAAACCCCCATGACCACCGCCGCCCGCAAGTTCTCCAGACAACTGGAAGGACGCTTTCATCTGCCTGTACACCTGGCCGATGAACGGCTAACATCCCGGGAGGCCTGGAGCCGCATCGGCGGCATCGCCATCCACGATGTCACCCGCATCGATTCCATGGCCGCAAAACTTATCCTGGAAACCTGGTTCAGCGCCAATGAGTAACCGCAGCTTCATGCAACACCAGGCCATACTGGATCTGATCCAGGGCATGGCACGCATCACCCGACGCCATTTGCAGGACAGGGGCATCACCCAGCCGGCGATGATCGGCATCCACACCGGCGGCGTATGGGTTGCGCAGCGCCTGCACCAACTCTTGCAGATCGAACCGCCCCTGGGGCAACTGGACATCAGCTTCTACCGGGATGACTTCACCCGCATCGGCATGAACCCCCAGGTCAAGCCCTCGCAGATTCCCTTTGCCGTGGAAGACCGGCATATCGTCCTGGTCGATGACGTCATTCAGTCGGGGCGCACCATACGCGCCGCCATGAACGAAATCTTCGACTTCGGGCGTCCCGCTTCCATCACCCTGGTCACCCTCATCGAGCGCAGCGGCAGGGAATTGCCCATACAGCCCGACATCATCGGCCTGGAGCCGCCCCTGGCCGACGACGAACACATCCGCCTGCAAGGGCCAGACCCGTTGATTCTGGAAATCAGCGGCGACCCGGGCAACAGGGGGGACGCATGAGCGGCGGACAACTGCAAACGGACGAACAAGGTCGGCTGCGCCATTTTCTGAGTATCGAGGGCTTCCGCCGGGAGCAACTGCTGCAAATCCTCGATACCGCAGAGTCCTTCGCCATGCTGCCGGGACGGCAGGTGAAGAAAGTACCCCTGCTGCGCGGCAAGATCATCACCAATCTGTTCTTCGAGAACAGCACCCGCACCCGCACCACCTTCGAACTGGCGGCCAAGCTGCTGTCCGCCGACGTAATCAATTTCAACGTGGACATTTCCGCCACCTCCAAGGGCGAAACACTGCTCGACACCCTGCGTAACATCGAAGCCATGCACTCCGACATGTTCGTCGTACGCCACAGCGCTTCCGGCGCCGCCCATTTCATCGCCCGGCATGTAAGCCCCGGCGTCAGCGTCATCAACGCCGGCGACGGTCGCCATGCCCACCCCACCCAGGCCATGCTGGACATGTTCACCATCCGCCGGCACAAGGGCGATTTCACCCCCTTGCGCGTCGCCATCGTCGGCGATGTGCAGCATTCCCGGGTGGCCCGTTCCCAGATCATGGCCCTGAACACCCTGGGCGTCACCGAAGTGCGGGTGATCGCGCCGCGCACCCTGCTGCCCGCAGACGTGCGCACCCTGGGGGTACATGTCTTCCATGACCTGGAGCAGGGATTGAGAGATGTGGACGTAGTGATCATGCTGCGTTTGCAGCGCGAACGCATGGAAAACGCCCTGCTGCCCTCGGCTCATGAGTATTTCCAGCTCTACGGCCTGACCGCAGAGCGCCTGGCATACGCAAAACCGGACGCCATCGTCATGCACCCCGGCCCCATCAATCGCGGCGTGGAAATCACCTCGGAAGTGGCGGACGGCCCGCAGTCGGTCATCCTGCAGCAGGTGAGCTACGGCATTGCAGTGCGCATGGCGGTGATGTCCATGGCCATGGGCAACAGCAGCGGGGAGCAAGACTCATGATCGCGGTAAACCTGCATATCCGGGGCGGACGCCTGATCGATCCGGCCAATGGCATCGACGCCCACCTCGACCTGTACCTCAAGCATGGCCGGGTGCTTGCAGTGGGCAAGAAACCCAACGGCTTCCGCATCGACAAGACCATCAATGCCCGGGGCAAGATCGTGTGTCCGGGGCTCATCGATCTGGGCGTACATCTGCGCGAGCCCGGCGAAGAACACAAGGGCACCATTTGCAGCGAAACCGAAGCGGCCGCCCGCGGCGGCATCACCACCCTGATCTGCATGCCGAATACCGATCCGGTCATCGACACCCCCGCTGTCTGGGAACTCATCCGCCGCCGGGCGAAAGCCTGCGGCAACGCCCGGGTGCTGGCGATTGGCGCGCTGACCAGAAATCTGGCCGGGGAACAATTGGCGGAAATGGGCGCATTGAAACAGGCAGGCTGCGTTGCCGTCAGCAATGCCCGCAAGCGCATGGCCAATACCCTGGTGACGCGCCACGCCCTGGAGTACGCCCGCACCTTCGATCTCCCGGTAATTCTGTGCAGCGAAGACCCGCACCTCAAAGGCGACGGCTGCGTACACGAGGGCAGCATCGCCAGCCGCCTGGGACTGCCGGGCATTCCCTCGGCAGCGGAAACCGTGGCCGTGGCGCGGGACCTGGCCCTGACCGAACATACGGACAGCCGCAGCCATTTCCATACCCTGTCCACCGGCCGCGCCATCGAGATGATTCGCCAGGCAAGGCAAAGCGGCGCAAAACTGTCCGCAGACGTCGCCATCCACCAGCTGTTTCTTCTGGATACCGACGTGGACGGCTTCAACGCCGACTGTCATGTGGATCCGCCCTTTCGCACCCAGACCGACCGCGACATCCTGCGCCAGGCGGTCGCCAGCGGCGACATCGGGGTCATCTGCTCCGACCACCAACCCCATGAAGAAGACGCCAAAACCGAGCCTTTCCCCCTCACCGCCCCGGGCATTTCCGGGCTGGAAACCCTGCTGCCCCTGTGCCTGAAACTGGTGGAAGAAGGCGTTCTCGACCTGTCCACGGCCATCGCCCGCCTCACCCATGGCCCGGCACAAGCCCTGGGCCTGCCCCTGGGACGCCTGGACGCCGGCCACAGCGCAGACATTTGCATCTTTGATCCCGACCAGATCTGGACGCTGCACCCGGACGAGCTGCACAGCAGCGGCAAGAACACGCCTTTTCATCACTGGGAATTCCGCGGCAAGGTAACCCACACATTGTTCGAGGGGCGCATCACCTGGAATTCCGAATCATGAAGCACCCCCGGCAACGCAACAGCATCTGTCTGGAAGATGCAGAAATTCTTTCCCACCAGGCCTATCCCGGCGACCAGCACATCCTGCGCCTGCGGGCGCCGCGCTGCGCAGCCCGGGCAAGACCCGGACAGTTCGTGCACCTTACCGTCGATCCCCAGCGCCCCATGCGCCGCCCCATTTCCATCATGCGCGCCTGTGCGGATGACGGCTGGATCGAGCTGTTGTACAAGCGCGTGGGAGAAGGCACGACGCTGCTGGCCGCACGCGCCGTCGGAGAGTGCCTGAGCACCCTCGGCCCCATCGGCCAGCCATTCCGGATCACGGAAAAACGTCCCCTGCTCATCGGCGGCGGCGTGGGAATGCCCCCCATGGTATTTGTCGCCGAGAGCCTCAAGAACAGCGAACACCAGCCCATGGTCATACTGGGCTCGGAAACGCCCTTTCCGTTCACGCCCCGGCCTTCCGGCATTTTGTTGCCCGGCATGCCCGATGGCGTCATCGCCAGCATGCCCTTGCTGGACGACTGGGGCATTCCCTGCCGCCTGGCAAGCCGGCAGCAGATGCCCGGCGTGCACCAGGGCTATGTTACCGACCTGGCGCGACATTGGCTGGGCGCCCTGGAAGCCCGGACCCGGCAGGAAATCGGACTCTACGCCTGCGGCCCCCACCCCATGCTGCAAGCCGTGGTGGAACTGGCGCGGGAATTTGCCTTACCCGTGCAGGTATCCCTGGAAGAGTTCATGGCCTGCGGCGTCGGCGGCTGCGCCGGCTGCGCCGTGGAAGTGCAGACAGAAAACGGGCCAGCCATGCAGCGGGTGTGCGTGGATGGCCCGGTATTCGACGGCTATCAGGTGTTTTGATCCATTCGCATCATTCCGGTAGCGCGGCTGCCTGGATCAGTGCGATAAAGCTGCTCAGTAGTCGTCGATGAGCATGGCCGCATCCAGATCCCTGGCGCGGGTTCCCGGCGTATTGTCGCCCAGCTTGATCATGAGGCGCACCTCATTGGAGGAATCCGCATGTTTGAGGGCATCGGCTTCCGTGATCTCGCCTTCGAGATACAACTCGTACAGCGCCTGATCAAAGGTGATCATGCCATGCTCCCGGGAGCGTTTCATCAGCTCCTTGAGTTCATGGATTTTACCCTTGAGAATCAGGTCTGACGCCAGGGGCGTGTTCAGCAATACTTCGATGGCAGCCCGGCGGCCCACGCCATCCGCCCGGGGAATCAGCTGCTGGGCAAGAATTCCCTTGAGGTTCAGGGACAAATCCATCAGCGCCTGGGTCATGCGCTCTTCCGGGAAGAAATGCAGAATCCGCTCCAGCGCCTGGTTGGCATTGTTGGCGTGAAGGGTGGAAAGCACCAGGTGGCCGGTTTCCGCAAAGGTCAGGGCATGTTCCATGACCTCGCGGGTGCGGATCTCGCCAATCAGGATCACGTCCGGCGCTTGGCGAAGCGTGTTTCTCAAGGCAATTTCATAGGACTCGGTATCGATGCCCACCTCCCGCTGGGCGACGATACAGCCCTGGTGCTGATGCAGAAACTCGATAGGATCTTCAATACAGATGATATGGCCGTCGCTATGCTTGTTGCGATAACCCAGCATGGCGGCGAGAGAAGTGGATTTACCCGTGCCCGTGGCGCCGACGAAAATAATCAGCCCCCGCTTGACCATGGCCAGCTGCTTGATGATCGGCGGCAGCTTGAGCTCTTCAAAGCTGGGGATGCTGGTCTCGATGCGGCGCAGCACCATGGCCACCGCATCCCGCTGTATAAAGGCGCTGACGCGAAAACGGCCGATATTCGGCGCGCTGACGCCAAAGTTACACTCTTTGGTATGCCTGAATTCCTCCCGCTGCTCGGGACTCATCAAGCCATAGGCCAGCTCCCGCGTCTGATCCGCAGTCAAGGCGGTCTTGGCAATGGGCTTGATATGCCCATCCACTTTTATGCAGGGAGGGCGCCCCACGGTAATAAACAGATCGGACGCTTTCTTGTCCGACATCAAACGGAGAATATCGTTAAATTCCATCAACAAACCTCAAACAAATATCAGACAGGACGAGCAGGAAAACAAAAGGGGCCGCCCGTCATTCCGCTGCGCAAACCCATGGAGGAAGCATACCTGGATCCCGGCCTGCGCCGGGATGACGGCTTACGCCTCGGCTCCAGCATCAAACGAAAGCTTCCTTGTTCTGCGCCCGGGCGCGGGCGTCCTGGCGGGTGATCAATCCTTTTTGCAACAGTTCCTTGAGATGCTGATCCAGGGTCTGCATACCCACCGCCTGGCCAGTCTGGATGGCGGAATACATCTGCGCAACCTTGTCCTCGCGAATCAGGTTGCGGATGGCGGGCGTGCCAATCATGATTTCCCAGGCCGCGGTACGGCCTCCACCCACTTTCTTCAGCAGGGTCTGGGCGATAACCGCCCGCAAAGACTCGGAAAGCATGGAGCGCACCATGGATTTTTCGCCCGCAGGAAAAACGTCCACGATACGGTCAATGGTCTTGGCGGCGGAACTGGTATGCAGGGTGCCGAAAACCAGGTGGCCTGTTTCCGCCGCAGTCAACGCCAGACGGATGGTTTCCAGATCCCGCAGCTCGCCCACCAGAATGATGTCCGGGTCTTCCCGCAAGGCGGAACGCAGGGCTTCGGAAAACCCCAAAGTATCCCGATGCACTTCCCGCTGGTTGATCAGGCATTTCTTGCTCTGGTGCACAAATTCAATGGGATCTTCAATGGTCAGCACGTGGCCGTATTCATTGTCATTGATGTAGTCGATCATGGCCGCCAGGGTAGTGGATTTACCCGAACCCGTGGGTCCGGTAACCAATACGATGCCCCGGGGATTTTCACAAATGGTCTTGAAGGTGGGGGGGCAATTCAGATCGTCCAGGGTCAATACCTTGGAGGGGATGGTGCGGAATACAGCGGCAGCACCCCGGTCCTGATTGAAGGCATTGACGCGGAATCGCGCCAGCCCGGGAATTTCGAAAGAGAAATCCACTTCCAGAAATTCTTCATAGTCCCGGCGCTGTTTGTCATTCATGATGTCGTACACCAGACTGTGTACGGTTTTATGGTCCAGGGCGGGCACATTCACGCGCCGGATATCGCCATCGACACGGATCATGGGCGGCAATCCCGCGGACAAATGCAAATCTGATGCGTTGTGCTTAACGCTGAAAGCGAGAAGTTCTGTAATATCCATGAAATCCCTCTAAATTTCCGGGAAAACCCCGCCACACCACCCCGGCTTGTCCGCCTTCGCAGCCCAGCTTCGCCCCCTTGTTGTTCTATACAATCCGAATGCCTCTATAATAGTACAGACGAAAACAAATCCATAAGGTATTTTTTATGTTGGCGTCAGCACTTACACCAACATAAGATCATCAGCCATGGGCAAACTGCAACAAAGATTATCACAGGTTCAAGCGCAGATACGGAGCTTCGCCTTATCTTGTGACAGAGATCCAACCGGAATCCGGCTCATCGCCGTCAGCAAAACCCGCCCGGCGAGCGATATTCGCCAAGCCTTCGAAGCCGGGCAAAGCGCATTCGCCGAAAACTACCTGCAAGACGCTTTGCAAAAAATTCCTGCGTTGCAGGACTGCAACATTGAGTGGCATTTTATCGGGCGCATCCAATCCAACAAAACCCGCGCCATTGCAGAACATTTCTCCTGGGTGCACACCCTGGCCAGCTTCAAGCACGCCCGGCGTCTGGACGAGCAACGACCGGCGGCGCTGCCCCCTCTGAACATCTGCATACAGCTGAACCTGACCGGCGAGCAAAGCAAGGGAGGCATTGCGGCAGCGGCCCTGCCCTCCTTGCTTGAAAAACTGGCCGGTCTGCCCCACTTACATTTGCGTGGGCTGATGACCATGCCCCCTGCCACGGCATCCGCCGCCCAGCAGCGCCAGGTATTTGCACAACTGAGACGACTGCGGGATGACATGAACCGGCAAGGTCATGCCCTGGACACCCTTTCCATGGGCATGTCGGGAGATATGCAGGCAGCCATCTGTGAAGGCGCTACAATGGTACGCATTGGCACAGCAATTTTTGGACCGAGGACATGAATACGAAAATCCTGGCTTTTATCGGCGGCGGCAATATGGCCAGCGCCCTGATCAACGGCCTGATTGAAGACGGCATACCCCCACAGAACATTCTGGTTGCCGAACCGGATGAAAAACGCAGGGAACAACTGGCAACACGCTTCGGCATCCGCACCGTTGCTGACAACAGCGAAGCCGCCGCCCAGGCGGACATCCTGATACTGGCGGTCAAGCCCCAGGCATTGAAGGAAGTCGCCACCGCCCTGGCGCCCGCACTCGCCCAGAAAAAACCCCTGTGCCTGTCCATTGCCGCCGGCATCCGCCACACCAGCCTGCAGCGCTGGCTTGGGGAAGACATCCCCGTGGTGCGCGTAATGCCCAACACGCCCGCAATGATCAAGGCCGGCGCCAGCGGGCTGTATGCGCCAGGCAATGTAAGCGAAACCCAACGCAATCAGGCGGAGCACATCGTTCGCGCAACCGGCATCGCGCTCTGGCTGGACAACGAAAACCAGATGGATGCGCTGACCGCCGTCTCCGGCAGCGGGCCGGCCTATTTTTTCCTGTTCATGGAAGCCATGGAACACAGCGCCCGCAAGCTCGGCCTGGGGGAAAAAACCGCTCATCTGCTGGTGCTGCAAACCGCCCTGGGCGCCGCGCGCATGGCCATGGAAAGCGCCAACGACCTGGAAGAGCTGCGCAACAGCGTGACCTCTCCCGGGGGCACGACGGAAAAGGCGCTTGCCACCTTTCAGGAGCACCGGCTGGAACAGCTGGTTGAAAAAGCCATGACCGCCGCCCGGGATCGATCCATCGCGTTGTCAGAATCACTGGGAGCAGACTGATGGGAGCAGACTACGCCACCAATCCACTGATTTTTCTCCTGCAGTTTCTGTTCGGCGCCTACACTCTGGTGGTATTGCTGCGCTTCTTTCTGCAACTGACCCGGGCCGATTTTTACAACCCGCTTTCCCAGTTTATCGTCAAAATCACCTCCCCCGTGCTGGTGCCCCTGAGACGTTTTATCCCCAGTATGGGGGGCATGGACATCGCCGCCCTGGTGCTGGCCTGGGCATTGAAAACACTGGAACTACTCCTGGTTGTGCTAATTTCAACCGGGGCCTTCGCGCCCGGATTCGCCATCATTGGCGCCATTCCCGGCCTGATCGAGCTGTGCATCAATATCTTCCTCTACGGCATCATCATCCAGGCCATACTCAGCTGGGTCAGCCCCGGCACCTACAACCCGGCGGCGGCTCTGCTCCACAACCTGACCGCCCCGGTTCTGCGGCCGGTACAGCGCTTCATTCCCCCCATAGGCGGCATCGATCTGTCTCCCATGGCCGCCATCCTGGGGCTGATCGTGCTGAAAATGCTCATCCTGCCTCCGCTGAATCAGTTGGTGGCAGCGAGCGTATCCTAGCCTCATGAGCTGGTACCGGCAGGACGGGGAAGACCTGCTGCTGTTCCTGAAACTTCAGCCCCGTTCCGGCAAGGATGCATTCGGCGAAATCATGGACGACGTCCGCAAACTGCGCATCAAGGCCCCACCCATAGACGGCAAGGCCAATGCCTATCTGGTGAAGTATCTGGCCAAGAGTTTTGGCGTACCCAAAACCCGGGTCATCATCGAATCCGGACTCAACAGCAGGAACAAGCGCATACGCATCCGGCAATGTACTGATCTGCCGAAGACCCTGCTCACTCAATAGAATACAGCGCCTTCTATCCCGCTTGACATTAATCTATCCCACTCTACAATGGGATATACACAAAACATATACACAAAACCATGACCACGACGCACACCAAAATCTTCAAGAGCAACCGCAGCCAGGCGGTTCGACTGCCAAAAAATGTCGCACTACCGGATTCGATCGTGGAAGTCGAAATCGTCGCCATCGGCAACAAGCGCATCATCACCCCAGCCGGGGGTTCCTGGGACGACTGGTTCGATGGCCCGGCGGTCAGCAATGACTTCATGACTGAACGGGATCAGCCAGGCGACCAGGAGCGCGAGCAGTTCTGATGCTGAAATACTTGCTGGACACGAATATTGTCGTTTACACCATCAAGAACCGCCCTCAGGAAGTTCGAGAGACCTTCAAACGCCATGCAGAGCAAATGTGCATTTCATCCATCACTTGGGGGGAGCTGGTCTATGGCGCCGAGCATTCGTCCCGGCCAGAAGAAAACCTGGACGTCATCGAAAGCTTCGTCGCTCGACTGGAAGTACTGCCCTTTGACCTGGATGATGCCAGTCATTTCGGACAGATCCGCGCTGAATTGAGAAAAAGCGGGAACCCCATTGGGCCATATGACATGATGATTGCGGGCCATGCCAGGGCACGCGGGTTGATCCTGGTAACCAATAATACAAAGGAATTTGTCCGCGTCGATGGCTTGCGACTGGCCAACTGGACATCATCAACAACCAGCTAGGTTAGCCAACCATATCTCCCATGACACTTCGCTCACAAATCCATGTAAAATGCCCCTTCCGTTTCTACCCACCAACGCTGACGAATCAACATGAAAGAAAATCAGCCAGTCCCCGTATACCCTGTGCAGTACATCCCCAATACGGATGACGAAATCAGTTTGGTGGATATCTGGCTGACCTTCAGAAAGCACCGCAAGCTTTTCCTCAAAGTCGCCGCCGGCGTAACGCTCCTGGGACTGGCCGTTGCATTGCTCATGCCCAAATCCTATGACCTGCGCACCTCCATCGAAATCGGCACTGCCGTCCGCGGCGACAACCCAACACCCATCGAAGCCCCGGAAACCGTCAAGGCGAAGCTGGAAAACTCGCTCATACCCATGGTGATACACCATTTGCACAAGGAAGAAGATGAGCCGGAAGACTACAAGATCAGCACCAGTATTCCCAAGAAAAGCTCGCTCATTGTACTGACCAGCAAGACCCCCCTCGACACGGCGGATCAGTACAAGAACCTGCATAACCGGGTCGTCACTGCCCTGACCCGGGATCATGCCCGAATCATCAATGTACTGAAAAAGAACCTGCAAACCGAGCTGGCCCTGGCGCGCATTATTCTGGATGAAATGATAGACCCGGCCACCCTGGCGGCGCTGATCAAGGAGCAGGAAAAAACCTTGGAAGAAGCCCAGGCGAATCTGGATGCACTCAGCAATCCTGAAATATTTGGCGTACAGATCAAGGCCGCGGAAAACAATATTCAAAGTGAAAAAAACAAACTCGCCTCCCTGAAAGACCAAGCGATCATCCTCAACGAGAAACTCAAGAAGATCGATACCAACCAGGATTTGATCAAGGGACAAATCCAGGAACTCGAAACACAAATCAGGGAATCCATAAATCTGCAGAGAAACGCCGCCCAGGACGTAAAAACCGAAACCCAGGCCATGGCGCAACTCATGATCGACAGTGAAATCCAGCAGAACAGAAAATGGCTGGCGCAACTGAAAGAACGCCTGTTTATCACCCTGGAAAACGACAAGGCGGCGATCCAGAAATCACTGGAAGACAACAAGCGCGCCCAGGAGCTGCAACAGGAACGCATTGCCGAGGCAGAAGCCGGACTCAAGGAACTCACCGGCAGCAATATTCTGGAGCAAAACAAGCTCAAGGCAGTCATCGCAGAAAGCGAAGCCACCATTCAAAAGCTGGCCAACGATCAGAAACGCAGTATCGCCACCCAGCAGGAAACCATTGGCGAACTGCAAGGAAAGCTGGACAACTTTGTGGAAACCCGTGCGGTGGTAGAACCGCTGCTTTCCACCAAACCAACATCCACCCCCAAGCGCGTCATCCTGCTCATTGCAATATTCCTGGGCGTCATACTGGGCATTGTGGCGGTATTTATTGCGGAACTGCGTGAAAAGGTGCGCAAGAATTTGCTTGAGAATGGCAAGCCGGATCTGGCTTAATTTGCGGGGTTGCCCTCCTGAGGTCCGGCATACGCCGGAACGACGCAAGCGGACATGTTCATGCTAGAACCTGTTCTTCACCCAACGGCGTTAGTCTTCGTTCCTGTAGTGTCATTACCTTCATTCCGCCTCGCCGGATGAAAAAAGTCCCGGCGGCGCCTATTGGATTCGCATTAACAGACCCTAATATGCCTTCTTGTCTACAAACCCCCTGAATATGGTCAAAACAATGATTTTCAGATCCAGCCACAATGACCAGTTTTCAATATAGTACAGGTCGTACTCCACCCGTTTTTCCATCTTGTCCAGGGTATCCGTCTCCCCGCGCCAGCCATTGATTTGCGCCCAGCCCGTAATTCCCGGCTTGACCCGATGGCGCTGCATGTATGCTTCCACCTGATCTTTATACAACTCATTGTGCGCCATTGCATGAGGACGGGGACCAACGATGGACATCCGCCCCTGGAGTACGTTGAAAAACTGGGGCAGCTCATCCAGGCTGGTGCATCGCAAAAAAGCGCCAAAGCGCGTTACTCTGGGATCGTCCTTGGTTGCCTGGGTCACTTGCCCTTCCTTCTCCTGGTGTACTTTCATGGTGCGAAATTTGTAGACCTTGATGGGTTTTCCATCCCAGCCATGACGTTTTTGCTTGAACAACACCGGGCCGGGCGAACTGGCTTTGACCCCGACCGCAATCAAAACCATCAGCGGACTGATTAACAGCAGGATCAGCGCCGCCAACACCCGGTCCTCTATAGCCTTCAGCACACGGTTCGCCCCCTGCATGGGGGAAGAGCGAAGATCCAGCACAGGAACGCCGGCCACCTCTGTTACCGAATGGTTCAACAAGTGAAACCCGAAAATATCCGGCACCAGCCGAACATTCACCGTACTGTGGCGCAACATTTCCAATACCTCGCGCATCCGTTCTTCCGCGCGCAAGGGCAATGCCAGCCAGATTTCATCAATATGTTTTTTTTCCCTTTCCAGCTGCTTGCATCCTTCTTCGCAGGAAATCACTGGCACGGATTCGATCATCTTGCCCTGCAATTCCGGATTATCATCCCAAAAAGCCACCAGGTCATATCCGACCCAGGGGGCATCGTTGAGTTGCCGGGCGACATTTCTGCCCAGCTCCCCCGCCCCCATGATGTAGATATGACGATGGTTCCAGCCGCGCTTGCGCATGAAATTGAACAGCAAGCGCACGGCGACCCGCACCAGCACCAGCCCAAGCCAGGCCAGAAGCACCCAGATCACCGCCCAGTAGCGCGAATACAGGGCGCCACTTTTGAAACCAAAAGCCAACAACACCAGGATAAGAACCACCACGGCCCAGGCCAATGTCGTCTTCCAGATCTGCCGCCATAGCTCCTTGCCTCGCCAGGAATGATAGAGTTTGAATAAAGGCAGAATAATGGCGGAAAGCAAGGCGCCGACGACCAGCGCCAGCTCATAATAGTCATAAATTCGCAGATGCCCGAAGCGGAGGTAATAGGCCAGAAGCCCGGCGCCGATCACAATGCACAGATCCAGTATACGCGCCCCAAACGATATTACAGGCGAGTACTCCCTGATCAGCCCTTTTTTAAACACAACGCTTTCCTATTTAAAACAAATGGTTAAGCCAAATCCAGATATCAATTCAGCGAACATCTTTTCTTTTCCCCGATACTCTGCATAAAGCTATCTACCGACCCAGATCATACATCCGGAACACCTGCTTTCGCATCCGGTGCATTTTACCAATATTCGGCGCATTACTGCCTGATAGCGGGGAAATTTCTTTCTGCTAACTGTATATCCAGCCAATATATTTGATTAATACGCCATCATGGGGGTATATTTATGCGTCTGCAGTAGACGGAGGGGAAACAACGCATGGGGACAGGCAAACTACAGAGCCAGCTTCAGGGATTTGGCCGCTGGAAAATGCGGCAGCTGCATACCATGGAACAACTGGAAGCCTGGCTCAAACAACAGGGGCTGTTTACTTCCCAGGCGCAAAAGGCGCTGCAACATGCCGACATCACCCTGCGGCAGGATCATGTTACCGTCGCCGTCGTCGGCGAGTTTTCCCGTGGCAAGACAGAGCTGATCAATTCCCTGTTTTTCGGTGACCATAACTTCCGCCTGTTGCCAACCGATGCCGGCCGCACCACCATGTGTCCCACAGAGATTTTCCAGGATGACTGTGAAGAACCTTACCTCCGCCTTCTTCCTATCGAAACCCGTCTGGATGAAATCAGCCTGACCGACCTGCAAACCCAGCCAGAACGCTGGGAACACATTCCCCTGAATATTGAGGACAGCGAAGACCTTTACAACAAGCTACTGAAAATCAAGGAAAACAAAATGGTACCCCGCGACGCTGCCGAGCAAATGGGGCTTGCGGATATCAATGAAGCTGCCGGGGATCTTGATCGCCTGGTATCCATCCCTGCGTGGCGGCTGGCCCATCTCAACTACCGCCACCCGCTGCTTGCCCAGGGGCTGCGCATCCTGGATACTCCCGGGCTGAACGCTGTCAGCAGCGAACCGGAACTCACCTACGAGATTTTGCCCAACGCCCAGGCGCGGCTGTTCGTGCTGGGCGCCGACACCGGCGTCACCCAATCTGATCTGGACATGTGGACACAGTTGGTGCGGCAGCCCGGCATAAAGCAAAAACTCGGGGTGATCGTGGTGCTGAACAAAACCGACACCCTGTGGGACGAATTGCGCACCGAACAGGAGGTACAGAACAGCATTGAACGGCAATGCATGGAAGTGTCCCAAATCCTGGAAGTAAAGCACAAGCAGGTATTTGCCGTCTCCGCCCAAAAAGGCCTGTTGAGCCGGGTGAAAAACGACGACAAACTGGAGCAGAAATCAGGAATCCCCCGCTTGGAAAAGCACCTGGCCGAGACCCTGATCCACAACCGCCAGGCGCTGATCGTTGAGCAATCCACGGAGCTGGTCTGCAGCGCCCTGGACAACATCAAGGCACTGGTATCGTCCCGCCTCAAACGCATGGAAAAGCAGTCCAGCGAACTCAAAGACCTGAGCACCAAAAGCGAAGCCGCCATCGACGGGCTGCTCAAGCAGGCCCAAACGGACAAGGCGCGCTATCAGGCCAGCATCAACGCCTACAAACAATCCCGCGCCGACTTCACCGCCCACGGAAAAATCCTGCTCGATGCGCTCTCGCCCTCCGTGCTGGAGCACATCATCACCAAGGCGAAAAAACGCATGTCTGGCGCCTGGACCACCATTGGCCTGAAGGAATCCATGCGGGAGCTGTTCGATGACATCAATCAGCAAATGGAGGCTGCCGGCAACCAGTCCCAGGAAATGCGGCGCCTCATTCGCACCATCTATCGCCGCTTTCAAACCCGCCACAACATGCGGCTGGGCGACCCCAAGATGCTCTCCCTGATCAGCCACCAGGTCGAACTCAACCTGATCTATCAGGAAGCGGAAATCTACCGCAAAAGCCCCCGCACGGCATTGACGGAAAAGCATTTCGCCATCAAGCGCTACTTCCACACCGTTGTACGGCGCGTGGAACAAACCTTCCGCAATGCCCACAATGACGCCAAGGACTGGCTGGAAACCGCCCTGGATCCACTGACAGCCCAGGTACACGAACACCGCAGCGTGCTCTCGCAGCAGCTCTCCGACCTGAAGCTGGCCGGACGCTCCCGCACCACCGTAAGACAACGCCTGGCGGCACTGAAAAAAGATACCGCACAGCAACAGATGCAGCTCAACACCTTGCAAAAAGTCATTTCCAGCCTCCGCAATACCGTACCCACCAGCGAGGAGGAACCCCGAAAAGCGGATGTGGTGGCAATCAAGAAAACCGCCTGATACAAAATCAGGATGCTACGAACCACAGACAAAACCACACTGAAAAGCGCCCTGCGCCCCGATCCGCTACGGATCTGCATACGGATGGCATCCTGCTGAACAAGGCGGCCATCATAGGAACGACGCCCGGACAAAATAGAAGAGGAATATCAAGGACATGAAACCGGACTGGAAACAAACTACACAAAACCGGATTCAATCCTCCTCAATACCCGTCATTCCGGCGGATGCCGGAATCCATAACCCCATCTTTTTGGCCTTAACCATGTTCAGCAGGATTTTTTATACCTTGCTGCCCGCTAAAGCTCTCACCTAATCCAGGCGAACTTCCAAACAAACTCTCCTCAAAGAATCCCCCCGCCGATATCAGCCTGCAGATTCATTGAATTCGCGTATAATTCAACGGCCAATGTAGATGGAACCACACTAGCTGCAAACAACATCCTCTCAAATGAATAAAGTCCTTATCATTTTCGGCACCCGCCCCGAAGCCATCAAAATGGCGCCTGTAATTAAAGCATTGCAGCAAACCAATAATATTGATGCTGAAGTCTGCGTCACCGCCCAACACCGTCAAATGCTGGATCAGGTACTTGAGCTATTTGAAATTACACCGGATTATGACCTAGATATTATGCAGACTGGGCAAGACCTGACCGATGTGACAACCAATGTACTACAAGGACTTAGAAAAGTATTCCAACAGGCCAAGCCTGACAGGATACTGGTGCATGGCGATACAACTACCACATTTGCAGCATCCCTTGCTGCCTACTACCAGCGCATCCCCGTCGGTCATGTAGAAGCAGGACTCAGGACAGGCGATATCTATTCTCCTTGGCCCGAGGAGATCAACCGCAGGTTGACTGGCGCAATCACCGACCTGCATTTTGCCCCCACAGAACAAGCACGGCAAAATTTGCTTGCTGAAAATGTATCTGATAAAAAGATCGTTGTTACAGGGAATACCGTCATTGATGCCCTTTTCGACGTTATTGAAAAAATCAACAGCACACCTACCCTAAAGAAAAAACTGGAACAGCAATTCTCATTTATTGATTCAAACAAGCGCTTGATTCTGGTTACCGGCCATCGCCGAGAAAACTTTGGTGATGGCTTCGAACAAATCTGCCAGGCGCTCAAAGCACTCAGCCAGCAGCCCGATGTGCAAATCGTTTACCCCGTACATCTCAACCCTAATGTTCAGGAACCCGTGTTTCGTTTTCTTAAAGACGCAGACAACATCTATTTGATCAAGCCTCTGGATTATCTACCATTTGTTTATCTCATGCAGCAATCTTATCTTATCCTCACAGATTCTGGAGGAATACAGGAAGAAGCACCTTCTTTAGGAAAACCTGTGTTGGTAATGCGAAATACAACTGAAAGGCCGGAAGCTATTGATGCCGGAACAGTAATACTGGTGGGAACAGATCTTCATAAAATAACCCGTGAAGTAGGCAGGATTTTAACAAACCAGGGGGCATACAACGCAATGTCTTGCACTCATAATCCTTACGGCAATGGAAAAGCCAGCCTCCATATACTACAGGCCTTGACCTCCACCTTTTAAAGAAGCCCTGATTCATTCATGAACTCATATCTTGCACTCAATATTGTTGTGAGCTCTTTTACGAGAATTCACAAAACATACAAAACCCTATGGGGATTATGTGCAAAAAACATTCAACTAAACCTCTGGGTATTACTATAGTTGTTGATGATCACCACCATATTTTTTCTCAAGCAGATTAACTGATATGCCGATAAAAACCGGGCAAATGGCCACGCTGGCCGCACTATCTGTTTCAAATCTCCTCTTGAGTTTCTTGTTTCAGTGGTATGTCGTCACATTTATAGGTTCAGGGTGGCAAACAGACGCCTTGTTTGCAGCCATGGTAGTGCCAAATCTTGTGTTGGCAGTAGTGAGCAGTTCTCTAACACATGTGCTCGTACCCGTGCTATCGAACCGGCACGGCAAGGCTTTTGAAGAAGACGCATGGATGTACTTCTATCTTGTTGGATCATTTTTTATTGTTGCCTCAATACTGCTGGTTTTGTTTGATAGCATATGGCTACCACTCTTATTGCCTGGATTTAGTAATGAAGAATTAAAACTAACCATCGATATTTTTAAAATACAGGTATTTAGTATTGTAGGAGCCTCACTGGTAGCAGTATTGGAGGCCGCGAGCCATGCAAAACTCAAATTTTACAATATCGAGGTAATAAAAAATATTGTAGGTATAATCGCCTTCTTGGCATTGGTACTGACAATTGATGAGCACGGAATATATGCCGCAGCACTTATATTTTCACTTCGCCCAATACTGTCAGTGCTTTTGTTGTTAAGACATCTAGGAAATTTTACACGCCCAAAGATTCAATGGGATGAAATAAAGGCCGTATGGCACAAACTGAAGTATCTCATAGCAGGAACAACTTACTATAAAACCGACCCACTTTTGGATAGATTTCTGCTATCTATGGCAACAACTGGCAGCATTACGCTGTATCACATGGTACAGCAAATTTATAGCGCTGGCAGTGCAATTATAAATCGCGCTATTGCTGCTCCCATGGTGCCAGTCCTGGCCCGTCACGCCGCCGCCGAAGATTGGAAAACATTTAGATCTGATTACTTAAAGCGGTTTGTTTTAATATCTACGTTTTCACTATGCATACTTGTATTGATCTACTTTATAGGAGAGTTTTTTCTTGGCATTTTGTTTCATCATGGTAATTTTGATAAAAACTCCATAAATAAAATGTGGACATTGATGCTGGCATTGTCTGGCATATTTGTCGCAGGCTCTGCCGGGCAGATTCTTTCCAGCAGCTACTACGCATATGGAAACACCAAAACCCCTACCCATATTGGCATTTTAGGATACACTTTAGGCATAATACTGAAGTTTGTAGGCTTCTATTACTATAATGTAACCGGTGTTGCAGTTGCCGCAAGCACATATTATGTTTTTAATGCCATTTTTCTTTATATATTCTTGGAAAAACAAATTGGTAAAAAAATTGCTGCTAAGGGGAAGCCTGCATAATGGCTGATGCTTATTTTGAAAACATTGCGCTGGAAAGCATTCCATGCCCAAATGGCTGTGTGGAAGATGACAAACTTATCGTAAGCGGGTATGATTTGCTTTGCGGATTGCCAGGCGAATTCACTGTTGTGCAATGCAAACAATGTGGTTTAATGAGAACCAACCCTCGTCCCACAGCGGCAACTATCGGCTACTACTACCCTGACAACTATGGTCCCTATGCAGGAACCAGAATCACGAAAAACGATAACTCCGGTATTGCTTTTACATGGAAAAAAAAGATAGACAGCATTCTTTCTACTAAAGGCGAGGCGCTGCCAAACACTCCCCCCGGAAACTTGCTTGAAGTAGGTTGTGCCTCAGGTAGCTTTCTCTACAAAATGGAGCAAATTGGATGGAATGTTGAGGGAATAGAGTTTTCTGAAAAAGCATCAGAGAACGCAAGATCACACGGCTATAAGGTTACAACAGGATCACTAGAATCAGCCCAAGAGCCCGACAAAAAATATGACCTAATTGTAGCTTGGATGGTAATTGAGCACCTGCATGACCCGAAGGGCAGCCTAGAGAAGCTGAACAAATGGACAGAAAAAAATGGCTTTCTCGTATTTTCTATTCCAAATTCAAGCCGGTTGTTCATGAACAAATATAGCTATAATCTTCAATTGCCCACACACCTTTTTCACTTTACACCTGACACCATCACAGCATTGCTGAAAAAGACAGGCTGGCACACTGAAAGAATCATACACCAAGTCACCCTCAGCAGCTTGATGGCAAGTGCTGGATATTGGCTAAGGGAAACACGAGGGGAGAGCAAACTGAGCAGATGGCTGGTGGGATATCCTACGAAAAGCAGAAAGCTGCATCTTTTATTTTATCCGCTAGCATATCTACTGGCAAAGTTTGGTCAAACAGGAAGAATGACCATTTGGGCAAGAAAAGCTGATGATTAAGGTCACCGCATTAACATCCGGCCAAAATGTTCCTTCCACAAGATTCAGAATTCGCCAACATATTGATCAATTGCGAAACTTCAACATTGATGTCGTTGAGCACTATCCGGCTATTAGTAAAGACAAACCCGCCCCCTTTTCATACGTTGGTAGCGCCTCAGCACTTTCCCTACCATTCAAGATGGCGTTTTCGGCAACAAAATTATTAGCCACTCTTCCAGGCATATTGAGCAGTTATCGTACTGACGTAACGTGGCTAAGTCGAGGAATACTGCTAGGCATCCCAACATTAGAGGCCATTCTCAAGCAACCGGTTATACTGGATGTTGACGATGCAATCTGGTTACGTAACGGACATATAGCGAGAGGATCACGCTACCTAGCCAGCAATACACAGGCAATCATTGCCGGTAACAGTTACATTGCGGAATGGTACAGCCAGTACTCTGATAACGTACATATTGTACCTACAGCAGTGGATACCGACCGCTATAGACCAAGTAAAATATCTAGTAGCACTAAGTTCACCATAGGCTGGATAGGCACAAAGCATAATCTTCATTATCTCAAGAAGCTAGAGCCACCCCTGGCTAAATTTTTTAGGGAAAATAAAAATAGTATATTATTGATTGTTTCCGATGAGGAACCAAAATTTCCCAACCTAGACAGTATAAATGTACAATATGTCAGATGGTCTAAGGAAAATGAGGTGAGGTTGATTCAGAACATGGATGTTGGGCTAATGCCTTTAGGCGACACATCCTGGAACAGAGGCAAGTGTTCATATAAGATGCTGCAATACATGTCGTGCGGCAAGCCGGTTGTGGTAAGCCCAGTGGGCATGAATGTTGAAGTGTTAGAAAAAGGCAACATAGGATTTTCCGCAATCAACAATGAGGAATGGTATTCATCGCTATCCGAGTTAAAACAAAATAAATCACTAAGAATGCGCATGGGAATTAACGCTAGAAACATTGTTCTTTCTCACTATTCCTCTGCAGTCATAACCCCTCGTATTGCGGAAATAATACGCGGGGTTGTAAAAGCGTAATGGTTATCCATTAAAGTGAACGAAATTGTAAATAACGACTCATCAAACCCTACAATTCGAGCACGGATTAGAGGAATGCCTTATCACCTTTTGATTGCAACTTGGTGTTGGATTGCTGTAGCAACTACACTAGTAGCAACCTCTGAGACTTCGACTATTTCACAAGCACATGCCTTCCTAGCATTATATTGCTTTATTATTATTCTGCTACGTCCATTTAAGGAAGCTCCACTTGCACTAATGCTATTAGCAACAGGGCCAAATGACAATTTAATATTTCTTGGTGCATTACTTTTCTTTCTTCGCTCCATATTATCCGGAAAACTCTATATAAAAAATAACGCGACTGGATATTTATTTATATTTTTTCTCTCATTAGTGCTGTCTTCTACTGTGATTTCATATTTAACTATTGAGTTTAGGCCCTTACAAACTATATTTTGGACTGTTACTTTTCTAATACCTATAACGCTATGTGTTGCTCATTTCAAGCACATGTTTAATGGACTAGCTATTGCGAAATATGGCACTATGCTTATCTCTATACAAATTTTACCTGTTATTGCCGCTATCCCTTTATACATTAAAGTTGGGTCACCAGATGTTTTTGGGGGAACATGGCTTGATGCTGACATAGCAGGATTTTGGGGAACAGCATTAGCAGTCGCATCTTTTTTGCTATTTTTTTTAGGGAAAAACACACAACAAGGAAAGACAAAGGTAATGAGCATGATGGCTGTTGGCACCGTACTTTCTATTCTAGCCTCTGGAAAAATATATTCGGTTTTTATTATCTTCCTTGGCTTGTTTTTTTTCCTGAAATATTTCAGACTGATTCAGGGATTACTAAACGCAAAAGTTAAGCCTTTCATTTTTCTACTAGTTGGCAGTATTGGAACAATTGTTGTTATTACCACTCTTATTACCCAGGCAGGAGGAATACAAAATTGGTTAAAATATCAATACGAGCATTCCCATAAAACCATATTCTTAGATCGTGTTTTTAACCAGATGGCGATCTATAATTACAGCAATTTATTTGGTGTTGGCCCCGGGATGCTCGGTTCACGTTCTGCCAACGCGGTATCAGCAAATATTTTACATAAAGAGGAGATGGCTCTTCCAAAACTGTTTCAAGGAGCGCCTCAACCTGAAGCTGAAATTCTTAGGGGATTATACGATAAGGAGTTTCAGGATAAAATCCGTTACATGAGCGCAAATCTGGTCATTCCATTTTCAGGGATAGGGGCAATGAAGGGAGAAATGGGCTGGCTTGGCCTTATCTCAGTAATACTTTTATTTTTACTATTGTTTTGGCCACATAGGGTTTACTATCACTTGGAAAATGTTAACTATCAGATCACAGTTGTTTATTTTATGGCAACGATAAGTGGATTATCAATAGTGCTGCTATCCATATTCGATACTGCCTGGGAACAACCCAAAATCATGGTATTTTTAGCGATGCTTATGTTAGCTGCAAGTAGTTCTGGTAGATTGATGGTGCGCACAATCGATGAAAAATAGCGCGGTACAGTTAAAAGTGCTTCATGTAACAAACATGTGGCCCACACCAGACAAGCCCCACTATGGCGCTTTTGTAAAAGCACAGGTCACCAGCCTCGAAAAAGCCGGAGTTCTATGTAAAATAATTATTGATAGTAAAACCCCAGGCGTTAAAAAGTATCTGTCGCTACGCACACTAACCAACCAGGCAATCAAAGAATTTAAACCAGATGTTATCCACGCCCACTTTGGCTGGACGGCGGCAGCCTTAGCCCCAACAAACATCCCTTTAGTAGTGAGCTTTTGTGGTGGCGATCTCAATGGGGAGTCTGGCGGTATGTTGAGGCGTGTTAAATATAGCCTGGGGCGACAGTTGAGTATTATGGCATCCCGTAGAAGCGCCCATAATATTGTCAAATCGCGGATGATGCTCCAATACCTGCCAGAGAATCATCTTGGCAAGACCTCCATCATACCTAATGGCGTGGACATGGAACTTTTTTCTGATATGGACAGAAAGCAAGCAAAAATAAAGATGGGGTGGGAGGCAGGAAAAATAGTTCTATTTGCCGGAAGACCTGACGACCCTACCAAAAATTTCAAACTCGCAGAATCTGCCGTAGAACTGGCCAAAAAGCTCGTTCCTGATCTTGCCCTCAAATCACCTAAAGGCATAAATCACTCGGATATGCCCATTCCATTAAATGCCGCAGACTTGTTGCTTATCACATCCAAGAAAGAAGGATCACCGAATATTGTAAAAGAAGCGCTCTCCTGTAATTTGCCGGTTATTGCTGTTCCTGTGGGTGACTTGGAATGGTTGCTTGAAGGCTTACAATGCAGCATTGTGTGCAAGTATGATGCAAAAGAAATTTCTGCGGCTATAATAAAATTATTTAATAATAACTGCCCCTCACGCTCAGAAGGAAGGAAGAAGCTATTAGACATGGAACTCGACTCAGCTTTAGTGGCAAGAAAGTTGATCAATATTTACGAGCAAGTATCCCAACCAAATCATTAGGTTAGTCATTTATCAGCTGTGTGCTATCATTCCCCTCCTTAATTATAAGGTCTATCCCAGATATGCTTAATTTCTTGGGATCGATTACCACAATATACAGATATCAAGCCTCCAGGAATCCCAGTTGTGAAAAAAAAGGTCATTTTAGGCATATCCGATTCGCATAATGCTGCTGCCGCTACTCTCGCCTCAGATGGCGATCTTGTTGCTTTGCAGGAAGAGCGACTCACAGGTGAAAAGAACTATTCCGGGCATCCTGAAAAATCAATTGCCTGGCTTCTCTCTTCTCAAAATCTCAAGCCTGAAGATGTAGAGCAGGTGGCTTTAGCTTCCCATCACCAACCACCTAACAGGGACAGAAAGGGGTTGATCAAGGAATATCGTGAGATTACTAACACCAAATCCAAGTTAAAGAAATTTTTAAGGGATACCAAGGTTTTTGAATGGAAAAAGGGTAGAGGGAAAAAACAGCGAATTGCCAATCTAATAAACCAAGGATTCAAAAAGGAACAGTTGAAATTTTTTGAGCATCATCAATGCCATGCTGCCACAGCTTATTATGGATGGGGCAAATTCGATGATCCCATTCTGGTTCTAACTTGTGACGGTGCGGGTGACGGGTTGTGCGCTACGGTAAGTGTGGGAAAGAAAGGACAGATAGAGCGGTTACTTACCGTGGAATGGAGCCATTCGTTCCCTATTTTGTATTCAGTTGTTACCTATATGATGGGGATGGTTCCACTAGAACATGAGTACAAGATGATGGGGATGGCACCTTATGCAAAAGGCAAGGATGCAGAAAGGATGTCAAAGAAATTGCTGGCACTTTTTGAGTGGGACAAAAGCGGACTTCCTACTTGGAAACGGGCAAATAATGTTCCACACATGTACTACATAAAGGATAAATTGAACGAGCTATTTTTTGAAGAGCGCTTCGATACCATCATGGCAGGCACCCAGTTGTTTACAGAAACCATGCTCAAGGAGTATGTGGCAAGAGCCATACAACTTACTGGAATCAAGAAAGTCGCTTTATCTGGTGGCGTCTTTATGAATGTTAAGGCCAACAAGGAAATCATGGCGATGGATGAGGTGGATGATTTATTTATCTATCCTTCCTGCGGTGATGAAACCAACGCTATCGGTGCAGCCTATCTAGCCGCAGTGGATAAATTTGGGATAGAAGCCATTAAGCCGCTGAAGAATTTTTACCTCGGCCCTGAATGGACTGATGAGGAAATTCTTACCTGCCTGTCTACTTACGAGAGGGGGGATACGCTGGATATCACAACCTCTACTAGCATTAACAGGAAAGTAGCCCAATTGTTGGCTGATGGAAAAGTTGTCGCACGATTTACCGGCAGAGAGGAGTTTGGAGCAAGATCTTTGGGGAATCGGGCTATATTAGCGGATCCGCGAAACCCTGAAGTAATCCAAGTAATCAATGAAATGATCAAAAACCGTGACTTCTGGATGCCTTTTGCCGCCTCTATATTGGACACCCATGCTGACAGGTACCTAGAAAACCCCAAACACATAGAATCGCCCTATATGATTCTTTCATTCGACGGCACAGAAAAGGGAAAATCAGAAGTAAAAGCTGGCATGCACCCATACGATGGAACCTGTCGTCCCCAGGTAGTGAGCCAGGAATCAAACCCGGAATACTGGGATCTGATCAATACCTTTTCAGAAATTACCGGCGTAGGAGCACTTTTGAACACATCCCTAAATCTCCATGGGCTCCCCTTGGTTCACAGCCCCAAAGATGCGCTTTATGTCCTTGAAAATTCAGGGTTAGAGTATTTGGTGATGGGGAAAGTACTGGTGCGGAAAAAGAAAGTATAACCTCTACATACCACTTGAACTATCCACTTGACGGGGTGGCTTACGCAGCCACATCATTTGATTAGCATCAACAACTTGGTTATTTTACCAATAACCCGAGCCGGCTTACTTGAAACTCCATACATATAGTCTATTTTTTTATTGAACCCAATGCAGAATCGTTGTTTTAAAAACTGCATATATATGCCATATATTTGGCTAATGGGGTTGTTTAAGAGTAGCAACTAAAGGAGTAAGTTAAGATGAAAAAAATTAATTTCAAATTAGCTGGAGTAATCACAATTTTGATAGGTCAGCTCGGAGTTCTACCTTTCTCCTTCGGGGGAGAAAGAGAAGCTGACCTTATAGCCACCGTCCAAATGGAACAAACATTCAATTCCATAATAGAAAATCGTGACTTGATGATTACTGAAATCATCGAAGACTTGAGGGCCAGCGCGGAAAAAGCTGGTTATGCAGCGAGTTGGAAAATGGAAATGACAGCCGCGTTGGAGGATGCCAGTGATGAAGCACTACTCGCAGCATACAATGCACATGACTATGCATCAGTAATAAGAGCTATATTAGGAAAAAATTTTGATAAAGGGGCGCTGGTAGCTGCTTATGAAGCTAATGATGCATCTTCGTTGGCTAACGAAGGATCTGATCGCCAAGCCACAATAGCAGCCGCAATACCAACTACTCACGATTTCGTGTACAAGCCAATTACACCATGTCGTATTGTCGATACTCGTATAGCGGGAGGTGCAATTAGTGCGGGTATTTCTCGCGGTTTTTATGCACATGGCAATACCACAGGGCAAGGCGGTACCGTTTGTAATGATCCACCCATCGATGCAAGAGGTTATATGCTGAATGTTACGGTAACCCAGCCAACAACAAGTGGACATATTCGCATCTACCCTGAAGGGGCCGCGTTGCCAAATGCATCTATTGTGAATTTTTCTGCTGGACAAACTATTGCCAATGGAATCATTACAGAAGGTGCCTATAATGTAGGCTACGACTTCAGGATTTATGCTGCAGCACAAACACATGTGGTGGTAGATTTGATGGGCTATTTTAATCCACCAAGCACTGGACCAGGCATTGAATTCTCTAGTGCGGGACAGCATAGTTGGTCTGGAATAGCCCAATGCACATCGTATACTGACCTCACACAAGTTACCGTAAGCGCCCCTACATCAGGTTACATATTAGTTCAGGCAAGCGGAACCAGTAAAAACACCACAGGAGGCGGAACCTATTGGAGAGTTTGTCTTGACGATGCTAGTGGCGGCAATACATGCGATGGTTATTCTTGGATTATTGAACCACCATCTACTACAAACTTTAAGAATGAGAAAAGCTGGTCTTTACAAAATGTTTATATTGTTGGAGCTGGAAATAAAACGATTTACCTGAAGGCATGCCATAGCGAGTTTGCCGGCGGTGATATCATGTGGAACCGTGTCGTAGCTACTTTCTTCCCAACGAGGTACTAAGGTCGTGAAATAGCCAAATGTTTACATGTAGTAGTTTAGATTTGATCTGACAGTTACCGGTTTGATGGCGGTGACTGTCAGTTCACGTTCAAGCCACGAACTTTTCCTGCCAGATTTGTTTTCCATCCTCTAGCATTTCCATGGATGAGCAATGAACCCTAATAATTGGGCAATACGATAAGTGCCTTCCCGATTCGTAAACGACAATAATAATGCGAATTCTCTTTGGTAATATTTATCTATTCTATACGGTTAGGATTTTGGTTCAGTTGTATTTCTTCTGAGTTTTAGTTTGATATATTCTTTTAAGGTAATCGCAATAAATTGACTATTGGTTACCAAATAGCGCTTCCACATTCTTTTGGGCTCCTGAATTAACCTGTAGAACCACTCCAGCCCATTATTTTGCATCCACAGTGGCGCACGAGATGTTTTTCCTGAGAGCACATCGAAACTACCACCGACGCCCATGATTAGTTTCGCATGTAAAACACTGGCATTTCTCAATACAAACTCTTCCTTCTTCGGGCTACTGATACCAATAAAGAGCATGTCGGGATTAGCCGTATTTATTTTTCTGACAACGGCTTGTTCATCTTGCTGCGAAAAATATCCATCTGCAAATCCTGCAACCAGCTGCTCACCGTATTTCCCTACGATAGATTTAGCTAAAGTTGATACCGTATCTTCGTGAGCCCCCAGAAAATAAACACTAAAACCGTATGAGGATGCTAGATGAATCAGGTCCTGCATAAGATCTATACCGGTTACCCTTTCTTTTATCGGGATGCCCAGTAATCGTGCAGCCCAGACAACGGACTGCCCATCAGGATTTACAATTGAGGCACTTTCCACAGCTTGGCGAACCGAGCCTTCTGACTCACACCATACGACCTTGGCAGCATTCAAGTCTTCTCTAATGGTTTTCTCACCCTTGATTATCCGGTCAATAATGAATTTAGCGGTTTCTTTCCGATTCAGGGTATTGATGGTTATTCCAAATAACTGATTCATTGTGTTCAATTTGCCAAGGTTGTTTTCTTGGCGGGAGTGAAAGTTCCTTTGGTGCCAAATAGGAAAGCCACTATAGTTGTGTAAAAGAGTGCAGGCACCAGGTGAAATATCGCCCGGTTTATCGTGGTAGAGTTAGCGGCTGCTTGGTAGTGTTGAGTAAAAGAAAACACAAAAAAGACGAAGAAGATACCAATAGCAAGTGTCAGAGCTGCTGGCGTAATTACCTGTTTAGACTTTCCCACAAACATGATAACAGGCAATAAAAGCAGGATAAGCCAGCCCGATAGATTCCAATTGTTCCGAATAAAAACGTTGTCGATAAAATATTGCGCTACAGAATGATATGCGATGGGAAATGTACCAAATCCCGGGATTTGCAGCATATCGGCTGACAAAATCAGCTGTTGGTTTTCTGTCAGATTTAGCACAATTTGATGTGTGGTGGCTAAAGTTCCCAATATTACAATAGTGAACAGCGACAACAGGTATTTTTGCCACTTGGGTGAAATAACCAGTAGCATGCCTGGAATCAGTGTAGCGGCCCAAATCAAGCCAGGTTTTTTCGTGAGAATACAGCCAACCGCCATCACGAGCATTAGCATTAGTTGTACAGAAGA
>Ga0256834_1000175_pt1 | contig 44633 bp, 40 predicted proteins | sample 4281140metaG_FD_190536 | JGI IMG/M metagenome (GOLD analysis project Ga0256834, IMG submission 190536) | Hydrothermal vent microbial communities from East Pacific Rise, Pacific Ocean - 4281-140 | ecosystem: Environmental > Aquatic > Marine > Hydrothermal vents | place: Pacific Ocean: East...
GCGCCCAAGTCTATTGGTTCCACCCCGACCACCTGGGCACCGGCACCCTCATCACCGACCTCGAAGGAAGGCCCGAACAATTCTTCCTCAACCTCCCCTACGGCGAAACCTTCATCGAACAAGGCGGTCACACCTACGATAACCCCTACATCCCGACTTCCGTCGGGAGCAAAGAATTGGACGAAGAAACCGGATTGTATTATTACGGAGCAAGATACTATGACCCGAAGGTGAGTTTGTGGCTGAGTGTGGATAGATATGCTCATAAATATCCCGGCATGTCTCCATATAATTATACCGCCGGAAATCCTATTAATTTTGTTGATATCAAGGGGGATAATATATGGATTAAATACAGAGGTGAGAAAATTTTATTTGAAGATGGGGAACTCTATAATAAAGATGGTAGTAAATATTCAGGCAAGGGAGTAAAGGTTTTAAAAGACGGAAGTATAAAATACAAAGGATTTTTGGGAAAAACAGTTGATGCGTTGAATAAAATAAGAACAGGAGGGAAGTATGGAAAAAAATTAATTACGGATCTTCAACAGTCGAGGAGATCTGTATTTATCACGAGAAGCTCAATAAATAGTTTTAGAGGCAGGACGGTAAGATGGAACCCTTATAAAATGACCAGTGGACCGGATATTAATGGCAATACTAAAAGGCCTCCATTTTTAGGCCTAGCTCATGAATTAGGACATGCTTGGGATGCGGCTTATGGTGATTTTAATCAAGGAAGGTGGTTTAAATATTCTACAGGAGATTTCGAACAAATTAATGAAATAAAAGCATTGGAATGGGAAAACAGAATAAGATTTGAACATGGAATACCCTTTAGAAGATTTTATGCCATAGATAATGGTGTTGGAAGAGGAGAGGTAATAATGGGAGAAATGATAGCTCCTGCTTTTATCGGAAAGCCTGAATATAAAATGCTTTTTGCTTTTCCTAATCCATTACCCATCGATTAGAATTTAAAAATTATGAGACGTAAAATAATTATCGTAATATTATTTCTAATTCTTATATATTCCTTTAAATGTGATTATCCTGTAATTTTAATCTTACAGGAAGAAAAAAGAGGTTGTGACGTAATCTTTACCGAGAGTTATTTTGGAAATCCTAATTATTATAATTCGCGATTTAGATTTGGAAAAAAAGAAATTACACCCAATTTTTTACATATAAAAAGAGCTGAGAAAATTTTTTTTTCAAACTACAACAAATTTTTAAAAGATGAATATAAAAAATACAAAATTTTGGATCCTAATGTCAAATTAATTCAATTTAATAATATCAAAAAACATTTTTTAAAGTGGAAAAGACAGTATGTCGCATATGTTGACGAAAATAATGATACCATTATTTTTATAAAATTTTTGGATTTTACGAATAAAAAAACGGCAAAAAAGTTCTTTGAAGATTGGCACAGAGAAATTTTTCTTTGTGCCGATGGGACCTGTGATAAAATGACAAAAAATGTTTTTATTAATATTTCTAGACATAGCATTATGCACTAAATAGTCAAACCTTAAAAACTAAATTTTAAGCTGGACTTATTGGTTTTGGCAAAGAATTTTTGATATACCAGTCTTTTATCAAGTGGAAAAAACCAGGCAAAAAAAACTCTTTTTTGAGTTTTTCCATCATCTTTTTCAAATTCCAGCCCGTAGCGGCTAACATGGCATTGATTATCGGCGAATCTTCACCCCATAAGTAATTGACTATCATCCTGAAATCTTTTTTCAGGTGTCCGATTACCAGTTCAATGGCAGCGCGACGTCTGAATCTTTTTCGTTTTTTTCGCCTTTGATAGGCAGTGTCTTTCTTTAACGGTTTGCCGGGAATACAAATTTTGGTCTCCCGGATTTGTTTCTTACCTCTTCCGCCTCGGTCAAATATCAATTCTTCCGGAACAGATCCTGTATATTGAATATGACCGTTTAACACAGGTTCAATGGTTTTGCTGTCATGCGGATTACCTTTAAACGCTCTTATCGATGTGATTATTAGACTTTTAGCTGTAATGCTCAATCCAATCTTATTGCCAAATTCATATTTTTTGTGAGGTTTTCCTTTGGAATTGCAAGCGGTGTAGGGCTTGTGATAACTGTAAATTTTGTTTTTGTCATAACGTGTTTGTGTGTAAACGGCTTCGATATGTTCAAGAGTTCGTTATTTTCTTTTAAAATATCCTGGGGAGCGTTTCGGTAAAATTCACGGAGCATCCGTCCCGGTAAGGTATGGAGTTTCTTTATGGCTTTCTTGGCTTTTTTATGCCTTCGCGGATGATTGGGATTATAGCTTTCTCGTAGCAATTGCTTGGAGATGCGTCGATAGGATTGACGGCGGGGAATGTTGTATTTATCAAATAAATCGTTCTTTAAGTTCTATATTTTATAAAAAATAAGACCGTCCCGGGGGACGGTCCAAATGATTCGGCGAGAATAATTGATTAAGAGTGACCGAATGCTACAATACGCAAAATCTTGAAATTAAGCACCAACCAGCGCCATGCTTGATAAATCATGCATTTACGCAAAAATTTGGTCCATCCTGTGGGAATGGGAGCGTATGAGAATTCGGTATAACCTCTTGTGACACGTCGTAAATGTTCTTTATGTTCCATAATTGTATTTTTTTATTATTGATTATTCGGGCAATAACCACCAGAAAGGATATCCTTTGGCCTTATGCAAAAACATATAGTGCATAAACCACTTGAGCCAATGTCCGGCCAAACCCGGTTCGCCGATGGTATAACGGAGCGATCGTCCGTATTCGGGATATTTTTTCCAGTCCTGAACTATCGGATAAACGGTCATGGTAGCTGCCATACCGTTGGTCATCCCGTAACCGGCAGACACGATACATGCGGCACCCATTTTAGCCATGGAAGCGCGGTGTTTCAAATTATCCAAAGTTGCTTTTCCTTTGATTACGTCACGGATATTTTGTGCTACGATTTTGCCCATTACTCCCGAGGGCATACCCGTTCGTGGAGGTGCCGGAACAATTTTGGTTCCGTTGGGCGATGTGAAGGGTTTGGAAATGGTGTGCGGCGGCGCAAAAGCAATTCCCGGTGCAAAAATATTTTTGTATGTGGGGTGTTGAACCACTTCGGGCCAATCATCCGCCGACCATTCTTCATACGGTTTGGGTGTATAATCGGCATCAACGATCATAAAACCGTTGGGCTTGAACAGTTTATCGGTAATATCGCCGCCGTCCTTGGCATAAGCTTTCAAACCGGGACCGGAGAATGCAGGTATTAACATAGCAAAATCATAAGGAATTTCCTTGTATTCACCCGCTAAAGTTTCGTAGTAAATTTTTTCCTTGTCCACTTTATAGACGCCGGCGCGCTTAATCCAACGAATTTCCCTTTCGGCCAAAAATGATTCGGTAAAAACCTTCGTCGGGGTAATATAACCGCCGTACTTAATATAAGCGCCACCCATGGCAAAATCACCAATCTCATATTCATTGGTGAGGAAAGTAATATTGGCTCGATCGCTCAATCCGCGGCGATCGATTTCGTGATATACATTCAAAATATACTCAAAGGCCGCTCCCTGACAAGTGGCGCCCGGATGACCGATACCGATAACAATATTTTGGTTTTCGCCGGCTTCCATTTTTTTTATGGTCTCTTGCAATTTTTTCCATGCATGCGATGCATGTTCAAAATTACACACGGATACCGTAGTGCCGTTGTCCGGTCCTAAACCTTCCGTTTTATCAAAACGCAATTTGGGACCGGTGGCATTCACCAGAAAATCATAATCTACCTTTTCGGTTTGCCCTTCCTTGCCTTGACCTACATATTCAATGGTCACATACGGGCGATCGGAACCGTCTCCTCCTTCGGGATGTATAGACACGGCTTTAGCATGCTTGTAAACAATACCCGCTTTTTTGTAACGTTCTTCCAAACGGAATCGAACTTGCTCGGGCTTCATACGTCCCACACCCACCCAAATATTGGATGGCGTGAATTGATAATACTCGGCGGGAGTCACCACAATAACTTCGTGTTTTTTTCCCAACCATTTTTTCAGGTACGCCGACGCGGTATGACCGGCTATACCCGAACCCAAAACTACTATTTTAGCCATATAAAAATATTTATTTTGATTTTACTTGTTTCAAAAATTCTGACACAAATGTAACAAAAAAAATTAAACAAATGACAAATGTCATTATGTTTTCGTTTTTAAGGCGAGTTTTTACAATGTGACATTAGTATTGATCAAAAAAAATATATCAAACTAAAACAATTATCATATTCTAACCTAATATTTTGTGATTTTCATTCTTTTTTTTCGCCTAAAATTGATAAGCGTCAATTAGTTTATAACTTTTATCGAATGACTTATTTTTTTATGCTTTTTATCATTATTTTTGAGCAAATCGACAGTAATTTTATGAAAGAAATTTATGGAATATGAGCAAAATCAATCGTAGGGATTTTCTTAAAATTTCGGGCGCGGCTACAGCCGGCTTGGCTATCACTCCTCCGTTAAGCGGTATTTTCAACTCTTTATTTACAGAAGAAGAAAAGCCGCTTTTGGAAAACGAAGCCGTCAAAACGCCCACCGTGTGTGAAGTCTGTTTTTGGAATTGCGCCGGATGGGCCTATAAGGACAAGAAAGGACGAATCAGAAAAATCATCGGAAACGACAAGGACCCGCACTCCAACGGCCGATTATGCCCGCGCGGAACAGGCGGATTGGGTATGTATTATGACGAAGACAGACTGAAACATCCTTTGATTCGCGTCACCAAAAACGGAAAACAAGTTTTTAGAAAAGCTACATGGGAAGAAGCCTTGAGCTTGGTCGCCGAAAAAATGAAAGAAATCGACAAAAAATACGGCAAAGAAAGCATGGCTTTATTGTTTCATGGCAAAACCGGTCCTCATTTTGAACATTTATTCAAAGCCTGGGGCTCCGATACCATGGGAGAACCTGCGGGCGCTCAATGTCTGATTGCCCGCGAAGCCGGTTTCATTGCCACATACGGTGCAGGATTGGCTTCACCCGAACCTACCGATATCCGCCATACGGATTGTCTTGTGCTGATCGGAAACCACATAGGCGAAAACATGCACAACGGTCATGTGCAAGATGTTTCCGACCTAATCGACCGGGGAGGAACCATCATCACGGTGGATCCGCGTTTCTCCACCATGGCGGCGCATTCCACCAAGTGGCTGCCCATCAAACCTTCTACCGATCTAGCCCTTCTTCTGGCTTGGATGAACGTGATTATCAACGAAAATTTGTATGATAAGGATTATGTTGAAAAATACACCTACGGTTTCGATTTACTCAAAGCTCATGTTCAAAAATATACACCCGAATGGGCGGCTTCCGTTACAACAATCCCTGCGGGCGACATTATCGAAACGGCGCGCATGATGGGAGCGGCTTCGCCACGCGTTGTCATTCATCCCGGACGACATACCGCTTGGTATGGTGACGACACTCAACGCTCACGCGCCATCGCCATCCTGAATGCCTTGTTAGGTTCTTGGGGCCGAAAAGGAGGGTTTTATTTCCCCGAAAAAGTAAAACTTCCCAAGCATCCGCATCCTCCGTTCCCCAAACCCCGGTGGAGTTGGAAGGATATTTCACGCCAAAAACACAAATTGGCTATCATGGGCATCACCAATGAAATCATCGATCATGCATTGCCCGAATATGACGGCCCCTACAAAGTGAAAGGCTTTTTCATCACGGCAACCAACCCCATTCAATCCGTTCCGCCTCAAGAAAAAGTCATTCGCGCTTTGCAAAACGTGGACTTTGTTGTGGTAGTGGATACAATGCCCAGCGAAATTACCGGCTATGCCGATGTTATTTTACCGGAAGCCACCTATCTGGAACGCTTGGATCACATCCGAAACGCACATCACCGCCAACCCAATTTGGCGCTCCGCTATCCGGTCGTCCCACCCCGGCACGAAACCAAACCCGGTTGGTGGATAGCTCGCGAAATAGCCTTGCGCCTCGGGCTACGCGATTATTATGAATGGGAAAATTTCGAAGAAGTTCTCGACTGGCAACTCAAACAGGTAGGCTCTTCTTTGGAAGAACTGAAAAAAGTGGGGGTGAAATATTTTCCCCGAAAAACCCCTTTGTATATTGATGATTATGACGAACCCTACTGGTTCAATACCAATACCGGGAAAATCGAACTTTACTCCACCGATTTTGCCGAATGGGGCTACGACCCGATGCCGGTTTACAAAAATCACGGCGAAGCACCCCCCGGATATCTACGCCTTATCTACGGACGCCTTCCCATGCACACTTTCGGACGAACAATCAATAACCCCAATTTATGGGAATTGAAAAAAGAACCGGCGCTATGGATACATCCCAAAGTAGCCAAACTCTACGGTTTAACCAACGGTCAAGAAGTCTGGTTGCAAAATCCCAAGGGAAAAGTCAGCTCGTTCCCCGTTAAAGTAAGAATTACCGAGCGTATCCGCCACGACTCGGTATTCCTGCCCCACGGATTCGGCAATAAAGGAAAACTGGAAACCGAAGAAGGTGAAATCATCCAAACACGTGCCTACGGACGCGGCATTTTAGACAGTGAACTTATTTACAATGTGGAAATCGATCCCGTAACCGGAGGAACGGGACTGCGCAATAATTTCGTCAAAATCTTAATCGAAAACCCTCACCGGCAAAAAGCAAACGAATCATGAGATATGCAATGGCCATAGAAGTCAACAAATGTGTTGGCTGCGGAGATTGTGTGGTAGCCTGTCAAACGGAAAATAATGTCCCGTTGGGCTATTCACGCGATTGGATTATCGAAGTGGTAAAGGGAGAATATCCCAACTTATTTATGCATTTCGAATCGCAACGATGCAATCATTGCGAAGACACGCCTTGCGTGCGCACTTGCCCCACCGGTGCCAGTCATGTGATTGAAGGCGGTATTGTTAAAGTAGCTCACGACGAATGCATCGGTTGTGGCGCTTGCATTGAAGCTTGTCCGTATGACGCCCGCTATTTTCACCCGGACGGTTATGTGGACAAATGCACTTTTTGTGATCATCGCGTAAAGGACGGATTGGATCCGGCTTGTGTGTCGGTATGTCCTACCCATTGTATGCATTTCGGCGATTTGGACGATCCCGACAGTGAAATTTCCAAATTGTTGAAAGAAAGAGAACACTATACCTTATTGCCCGAAGCGGGAACCAAACCGCAAATTTACTACCTAAAATAATGCCTTATGGAAGAAAGATTGTTTCAAACCGCTCGCGATATCGAAGGACTCTATCCGCATGTTCATATTTGGGGATTTCCCATTGCCACTTATCTATTTTTGGGCGGATTAGCCGCCGGTATTTTATTGTTTGCAACCATCTATTATTTAAAAGGTAAAGCCGAAGACATGCCCTTTACCGTAAAAATAGCCCCGATTTTTACATTCATTATCATTAGTATCGGACTTTTTTTACTGGTTTACGACCTGCATCATAAACTTTATGTTTGGCGGCTCTTTACACGCTTCCGTATCGAATCGCCCATGTCATGGGGAGCGTGGACATTGGTAGGAGTCTCGATTTTTTCCTTATTGTGGCCATTGAGTTATATTGACGATATTGAACAATATTTATACCGGCGCGGATGGAAAAATTTGGATTGGATTACAAACTTTATCCGTAACCTCGAACACCGGTTTGCGCCCTTTCGCTGGACCATTCTGTTATTCAGAAAATACCGGACATTTTTCGCCTACATTTTATTGTTTCTGTCAATTATTTTAGGTATTTATACCGGTATATTATTATCGGCCTTTAATGCCCATCCGCTTTGGAACAATCCTATTTTAGGCCCCTTATTCCTTACCTCGGGCGTATCCACCGGTTCGGCATTTGTGATGTGGTTGAGCAACAACAAGAAAGAACGCAAGCTCATGTCCACAATAGACATGGCATTGATCGCTACGGAATTGTTTTTCATTGTACACATGATTATGGGAATGCAAGCCGGGCCCGAAGCATTCAAGGAAGCCGCTCATCTGTTCCTTGGCGGCCAATTCACCGTTGTATTTTGGGTGCTTTTTGTTGGCTTCGGTTTGGTGTTACCTTTTATTCTGGAAGGACTGGAAATGAGAGGATTTCACATTCCGCCCGCCTTGCCTGCACTTTTGGTATTGGCCGGTGGATATTTGTTCCGGTATATTATAGTACTTGCCGGTCAAATGTCGGAATATCCGTTTAATTGAAAACCGAAGATATTATGAAAGAACAAGCCAAACGAAATCGTTATATCAATCCTTATCTCGGAGGGTTTATTTTAGGTATTCTCATCATAGCGGCTTATTATTTCTCGTCGGAAGGACTGGGCTCTAGCGGTGGATTTAGGGATGTAAGCATTGCCATATTGGATAAAGTGGCGCCGCACTATACCGAATCCAATACATATATCTCGGCACGCGTAGAAGAAGGAGCACACACATGGTTGACCTTCGAACTACTCGGGGTTATTTTCGGTGCGATTATTTCCGCCGTTCTGTTCGGACGTTTAAAATGGTCGGTAGGGAAAGCACCGCATATCACCAAGAAAAAACGTTTATATCTGGCTTTGACCGGGGGTATTCTTTGGGGCATCGGAACGCAATTGGGACGAGGATGCACCTCGGGATTGGTTTTATCGGGTATGGCGCTCAATTCGTTATCGGGCTATTTCGGACTGATTTCCATCTTCGGATTCGGATTCCTGTTTGCATTTCTGTTTAAAAAACTTTGGATACAATCTAAAAATAAAAAAGCTTGATTATGGGACCTTTATATCCTGAACACTTAAACCCCGAATATAATTTATTGATCGGATTTTTAATCGGAATCGGGTTCGGTTTTGTTTTGGAAGCCTCGGGTTTTACCAATACCCGAAAATTGGCCGGTGTTTTCTACGGCTATGACGCAACAGTAATTAAAGTTTTTTTTACGGCAGCCGTTACGGCCATGATCGGATTGTTTCTCATGCATCAATGGGGATGGATTGACATTTATAAAACTTTCTACCCCAAAACTTTCTGGATTCCCACCTTAATAGGCGGTGCTATTATGGGGCTGGGATTCGTTATCGGCGGATTTTGCCCCGGCACGAGTTTGTCTGCGGCATCCACCGGAAAAATCGATGCATGGTATTTTATCGCCGGTGTTTTCATCGGTATTTTCGGATTCATTTTCACCTACGATTTCCTGTGGAAAAACCTGCGTGCTTCCGGCGCAATGGGTAAAGTAAATTTTCCGCAATGGCTGGGTATCAAAGAAGGATTGTGGATTTTCCTCTTTACGGTAATGGCAATTGCCAGCTATGTGATCTATGACAAATGGGTAAATTGGTGGAAAACCAACCGGCTAGCCCAAGAAGATATCGACGATTTGGGACTTTGAAATACAAGCATTATGAATAAAACGGATAAAATCATTCTGGGATTGATTTTCCTCGGATCAATTGTAGCGATTTTCTATCCCGACACCAAACCGTTCAGACGCATCGTGCAACGGCATGAATTGCTATACGAAATAAACAAACAAGGACGGTATCTCACGGTCGACGAAGCGGCTCAACATATTATGGAAGCCGACCCTTCTTATATTTTCGTAGATATTCGACCACCGAAAGAATATGCGAAATATACTATCAATAATGCCATCAACGTGCCCTTTGACAGCATCACGAGTCCCTCGCTTACCGGTTTATTGGATGCGGATGTTTACACGGTTGTCCTGTTTTCCAACGGTTCACGCAAAGCCGACGAAGCATGGTTAATTCTGCGTAGTTACGACTATCATAACATCAAAGTATTGAAAGGCGGACTCAATTCGTGGTATCGTAACATTCTGGATCCCTTGCCTCCCGACCCGAAATTCTCCGGCAAGCAAGCATGGAAGCGCTATATGTTCCGCAAAGGAGCACAAGTATTTTTCACGGGTATTTCACCCGTCGGCAATAAACCTGCATCCAAACCGAAAAAAGTGGCAATTCCTGCCGTTAAACATAAGAAAAAAGAAATCACGGGCGGCTGTGGTTAATAAAAAATCGGAATTATGAAAAAACTTATTCTAATCATCGTTTCTTTTAATTTATTGGCATCATGCCAATCAAAGCAAGGCTTCAACGAAAATGAAGCGCGTAAATGCAATGTTCAACAAGTAAATAAAGAAACATTGACAAATATCCTCTATGGTGGCGGCTCCAACGAAATTCAATTCATTGATCTGCGCACGCCGCATGAATATGCCATGGATCATTTGCCGGGTGCAATTAATATTCCCTTTAAAAACTTTTTTGATCAAAAATATCAAAAGCTAATCAAACCGGATAAAATTTTAATTGCTTACGGCAATGGAAGTGAAGCCCAATTAGCTGCCATGATGGGATTTCATTTCGAAAATCTAAACATTTATGTGATTCCTGCAGAATATGATTTTTTAAAGAATAAAATACTAAATCGTTTTGCCCTATACAGCGGTGTTTACAATGATGAACAGCCGTTGGTGAATTTCAAGGAAGCCTTGAAGGAAATCGCCCGAAAATACGGCTCCGGTCAAACGAAAACACAAATACCCAAACCGAAAACCAATCTTCCTACCGTTAAACGCAAGAAAAAGGAAGTAACCGGTGGTTGTGGATAATGAAAAAAAAATGTGATCATGAAAAAAAGCATTTTATTCCTAGTGATCTTAACATGGATGCTTACCGGATGTAAGCACCCGGCTATATTCGAACCGGAAGCAAAAGGTCGAAAAGCCGATTTGGAAGAATTGGCGCGCAAAATGCCCAATAAAACACTGGCGGAAATTTATTATGAGCACGGAAACTTTATTAATCAACAGGATTTTCCTCCGGTGGTAAAAGCTTCGGACGTATTAAAACATTACAGGGAATGGCTGGTTATTGACTTGCGTCGTCCCGAAGATTACGAAGCCGGACATATACCCGGTGCCTACAACGTTCCCGGATCCAAAGTGCTTGATTTTATAAAAAACGAGAAGAAAGCCGCACGCTTTCCCAAAGTGGTTTTCGTTTGCTATTCGGGACAAACGGCTTCTTATGTTTCGGGCATCACTCGATATGCCGGTTTTGATAACACCTATGCCATGTTGTTCGGTATGGCGGCATGGAATAAACGTTTCTCCGCACCGCTCACAAAAGGCATAGGCAATCGTTATCCCGAAGCCGTAGAGACGGGAGAAGGAAACAATTTACCCGGTTTAAATCCAGCCAAAATTCCGGCCACCATAAATTGGAGTGATTTTCCGCCCGTGCAAAGTAATTTACCCGTGAATTTAATCAATAAACGCGCCCAAAAATTATTGGAAGCGCCCCGTACGGACTTTCTGCTGAAAGCAGACGAATTTTTCCCGGATTATTTAAAAAATTTCGCTTCTTGGCAACCCGTTTGCTACTTACCCAAAGTCCGATTCTTAGCCGGACACATCCGCGGTTCTTGGCAATTTACGCCGAGGCACGACCTTGCTCCCGGCGGCAAATTAGCCATGCTTCCCGCAGATAAAAACATCTTGGTTTATTGTAAATCGGGACATACGGGCGGACATGCCGCAGCTTATTTGAATATGATCGGATATCGAGCCAAAAATTTAATCTTAGGGTCCATGTCCTTCCTGTACGGCACATGGAAAGCCAAGGGATGGGCGCCGCCGGCGGATGCCCTTGTTCAGGATTTCCCCGTTGTGGAAGGAAACAAACCTTATTCGGGAAAAGCCATTCAAATATCGGCTCCAAAAAATACACCCAAACCTTCATTGCCTGCCGTTAAACACAAGAAAAAAGAAGTAACCGGCGGATGCGGCTAACCCGACGAAAGATTTAAGAATTATAAAAAAACGACAATTATCATTCGGCAGAAAAGAAATCAAGCAAGCGAAATGTGAATTTTCTTAATCATTAGAAACATTCCGGGCGGGCCGGGCGGCAAGGGCGGAAGCAGTAAAGGCTAGGATAAAAACAGTACTTAATACGACCAAAAAATTACCCGAGGTAATTTCCACGGGATAAGGAAGTGTTGTCCCGGGAACGGTTAGCCATTGATAATGTTTTTGAGATAATACGATCAACCAACCGAGCAATAAACCCGTTAAACCGCTTAAAAGAATTAACAAAAATCCATAATAAAAGAAAATGCGATAAATACCCTGCCGGGTCGAACCCACGGCATAAAACACAAACCGGTCACGTTTTTTTCCGATAATCAAAATTATAAGCGTTCCGATAATATTGAAAACCGCAATGATTAAAATAAGTGTTCCTACAAAATAGGTCACCAAATTTTCGGTATTCAACATGCGAAACATGATTTTGTTGAGTTCCATTTTGTCCTCAATCTTCCAATTCGGAAATGCGGTTTGCAATCGCTTTTTTATCTTTTTAATATCGACGCCCGGTTTTAGGCGTATGTCAAAAAAAGAAATTTTTCTATCCGGGAAGCCAAACATTTTTCGCGCTTCGGGAAGGGGGACAAAAATATATTTCCGTTCAAAATCGGGTGTAACCTGATAAATACCGCTCACAATAAAATCACTCGAACGGAAAGCGGTTCCCGAAATGCGAGTTTTGGCCGGTGCCATGAGTGTTAGCAAGTTTTTCAGGCTACCTACAGATACGGAAAGCTTATCGGCCAATTCAGTACCCATTACGGCTTCGGGTAAATTCTCATCGAACCAGTCTCCGGCAATCAAAACACTATCGGGATGCATGATTTGAATATAAGTGGGAGCAATACCGCGCATATAAACCACGGTTTGTTTCTCTCCGTAACGTGCCAAAACTTTTTCCTCCAGCACCGGAATGGGAACACTCCCGGTTATGACAGCAATTCGTTGCAATATGCTATCGGAGTATGTCAGATATTTTCCCGAAGCGGGCAAAATTCGCAGGTCAGGGTCGGTTTTATTAATTAATCCTATATTGAAACTACGCAAACCCGAAAAAGCCGACAAAATCACAAATAAAGCGGCGGTAGTGAACATTACACCTGCCGAAGCAATAAAAGTAATGAAATTAATGGCGCGAACACTTTCACCCTGCTTCACGCGCAAATACCGTAATGCGACAAAACGCGGCCAATTCAAAATTATTCGTTTTTTACGTCATCTTTGCCGGTATCCAATCCCTGTTTAGGATCGCGAGATTCGCGCAAAGCACTGTCAATCTTTTCGATATAATCCAATGTATCGTCCCTGAAGAAAAGCAAATCGGGCATTTTTCGCAACTGATAACGAACCCGTTGCGCAACGGAATGTTTGATCAACTTGGCGTTTTTTTGCAAAGCTTCCAACACTTCCTCCGCCTTTTCCGAAGGGAAAACACTCACATACACTTTGGCCATGGTCAAATCGGGCGTAACATAAGTCTTCGTAACACTAATCAAAAAATTTTTCACTCCTGCCCTGCGTATCTCTCCTTGCAAAATTTCGGCCAAATCTTGTTGAATCAGCTTGGCAATACGTTTTTGTCGTTTGGTTTCCATAGTAATGCAAATTTAAACCAAATATTTCAACTGCGTTTCTTGAGCGACCATTCGAAGCGAAACTCCGCCACAATTTCGCCTCCTTCGTTAACGGCGCGCGAATGCAAAGTAAAACGAACTTGATCGCCGGGTTTCTGTAGTTGTTCCAAAGCTTGACGAATTTGTTCGTTTTCGTCAAAAACAAAACGAATGGTTCCCTTGGCTTTTTTTAAAAAAACTGATTCATTCCGCACCACCAGCATGGATATGTTTGCCTTCCGTTCGTCAATACACTTAAACAAAGGAATACCCGTAACCAATTCGCCACCCATGAGCAAAACGGCAAAATAAATCGACCCGAAAGGATTTCGATTGAACCGTCCGTAACGTAGCCGCAAAACCGTTTGCTTATCCGATATTTCAACCGGCCGAACGCCCGCCAGCCAAGCTATGGGAATTTTAAAAAATAAAAAACGACTCAAATAATGCGGCGAATATTTCATAAGTTCATTCAATTTAAAATACAAAAATTACTTCCCTTTTAATATTGGCACGATTTTTCGTTATCTTTGTTTGAGCTAAAGATACAAAAAAGACACCTTCGGAATGAATGATTTCGATAAGACTTATGCCGCATTGATTCATTTATCGCAATTGATTGCACCGCCTGCGTTCGGTAACATCGGATTAATCGCCCCTCTGGTGATGTGGATTATCAAAAAAGACGACTCACCCTTGATCGACCGTCACGGGCGCGCCGTAATCAATTTTCAATTGAGTATGCTTTTATATGCGGTTTTATCGGGGCTGGCCGTCTTTCTCAGCTTCGGGTTATTACTAATAATTATCATTCCCATATTTTTGGTTTTCGGCCTGTTGGTATTAATTTTTGCCATCATCGGCGCCATAAAAGCGTCCAACGGAGAATATTATACTTATCCCTTTAGCTTTACGTTCATTTAAAAATCCGAAGATTATGAAAAAGTTTTTAAGCTTGCTTCTCTTGTCATTTATTCTTAGCGGTTTTGCACAAAGTAAAGACAAAATCAAAGGAAACCGCAAAGTATTGACGCGTGTTTATGAAGTACCGTCATTTCACAAGCTCGAAGCCAATGGCGATTTGCGCATCAAAATCGAAAAAACTCCCGATACGGTTAAAATCCAACTTCGCGCCGACGAAAACTTACAAGATGTCTTGGGTTATTCGGTTCATGACGGCGTATTGCACTTGGGCATAACCAAGGAAATCGTCAGGAAAAAAGCCTTTGAAATCACCCTTTTTGTCAATGAAAATTTCGATGAATTAAGCCTCTCGGAATATGCCAAAGTGAAAAACGAAAATTTACTCAAACTCAAAAAATTGCACATGGAACTAAAAGACCGGGCACAGGCCGACCTTTATTTGAAAGTAAAAGATACCGTAGGAGCCGATATTTCCGGAAACGCACTATGGAAAGGTGAAGTACACGCCCGGGCAATTCGTATCCATACTTACGGTTCGGGAGAAGTGCAAGCCCATTTGTTTGCCAAAAACTTAAAAGCCGTAATGACCGGACACGGAAAAATCTATATGCGCGGAAGCATCCGTAATTTGGAATTGAAAGCCAAAGACAAAGCACACTTCAACGCTAAAAAAGGCGATATTACCAAAGATGTCAATGTGATGGCAAAAGACAAGTCGACCATTTACTTGCACGGAAAAGGCGCCGGAAATGTTGTAATTTTTTTAAGCGGCAAAAGCGAATTGCATTTGAGCGGTGATTTTGCAGAATTCGCCCTGAAAAAATTCCGCAATCAAGCGACTTTGTTCAGGGATGAATAACAAAAAATCATTTTAATCCCGCTTCCATTTTCATATTCGCTCCGGATAATCGTTTTTTTTCGTATCTATCTTATCCGGGCGATTTTTTTCCCAACAATTCGTGCTTCAAAAACTAACTCGGATTCATATACCCGAAAAAAACCGGGAAATAAAAAACGAACATGCATAAAAAAACATCCTCCATTTCCATTCAATTTGTTTTGAAAAACCGCAAAACCATGTAACGCTTATTACAAATTAATCAAAAAAATCACTCTACATTTGTCAAAATGTTTTCGACTCCCGATGACACAACCTTATTATCGCATTTTTGAGAACAGAAAACCATACCGGCCCGCCCGCTTCAATATGTGGTGGGATTTAATATTTCGCTTCGTCTCGATTTTATTCATTTTTATCGGATTGGATTATTTGATTTGGCGCTGGAATCATTCCATCAACTGGGATGCGGCTTGGCTTTCACTGCCGCTTTATTTTGCCGAGGTTCTGGCATTTATCGGCTCTGTGCTAACGGTTATAAATTATTGGGCACACCGCGACATTCCCATGCAAAAACCCGTTCATTTATTATCCGAAATACAAGACTTAAAACCCGACGAAAAAGACCGCCCCGTTGCCATCGACCTCTATATCACCACCTACAACGAAGAACAATATATCGTGGAAGACACCATTCGTGATGCGCTAAAGCTCAAATATCCGTACCATGACGTTCAGATCAACATCTATTTGCTTGACGACGGACGACGCGACGGACGCGATCCTTCCAAGGAAAATTTCAAGAAATTGGCCGAAAAATACGGCATCCGATACATCACGCGTGAGAACAACACAGGCTTCAAAGCCGGTAACATGAACAATGCCTTCTATCAAACCGACGGCGATCTGATTGTCATTTTAGACGCCGACACACGCGTATTTCCGGAGTTTCTCACACACATGACAGGCTATTTCCGGGATAAAAAAATGGCGTGGGTCCAATCGCCCCAATGGTTCTACGACTTGCCCGAAGGACTCCCTCTCAACCGGTATTTGGAACTGAAATTCGGCAAAACCGGCAAATGGCTCGCAAAACTCATTCCTTTTTCCAACAAATACATTACCGGAAAAAATATCTTCGGCACCGATCCCGAAATGTTCTACGATATTATTTTACGCCGACGCAACGCCGCCAATGCCGCTTTCAGTTGCGGCGCAGGTTCCGTGCAACGTAGAACGGCCCTGCATGCACTGGCCGTGGACGAACGCGAAAAACAAATCCGAAAACTAATCAAACAAGATTTGAAGAAAAATCCCCTCGCTGATTGCGAAACACTCAGAAAAAAACGGGAAAAAGAAATTGAATTACGCCCCTTTGCACACCACATATCCGAAGATATTTTCACTTCCATTAAACTTCATGCGCGCAAGTGGAAATCCTATCAACATCCTTACCCCGAATGTAAAATGCTCTCGCCCCAATCCTTCGACATTTTTATCAAACAATTTTCGCGCTATGCCGAAGGAACACTCGATATCGCCTTCAGCAAAGACAATCCCGTATTCAAACGCGGCTTGACCCTCCGCCAACGCTTAGCCTACCTCGAAACCATCTGGTCCTATCTTTCGCCTTTTTGGCTAATCATTTTCCTGATTTATCCGCCTTTGTTCTATTTTACCCTCATTCCGCCCCTCAAAGCCTTCTCCTTCGATTTCTTCGTGCGAATCGTTCCTTTTCTCATGCTCAATGTTTTGGTTACCAACATCGGAAATTGGGGAAAAGACACCAAACGCCCCGAACAATTCTATCAAGCGGGTTTCTGGTATAAACTTCAAGCACTCTATAAAGTGCTCACCAAGAAAAAAATCAAATTCAACGTCACCAGCAAAACCGTCAAATACAGCCCGTCCAACCTAAAACACATTTGGCCACATCTGACACTCGTCGGCTTGACCTTCACGGGAATTTTATACAACCTGTATTTGGTATATGCCGGATTGCACCCCTCCTATTCCGCTTTTTTCGCCAATGTATTTTGGAGCACCTATATGCTCTATTTGATTACCCCCTACATCCGCGCCGCCCGCTGGAACGAAAAAATGTTCCGTGCTTCGCTCGACTTTTATAAAGAAAAACAAAACTTGGCTGCATCATGAAAATCGTTATTGATTTAAGCAAAATAGGTCGCTTTCTGAAAAAAAGCATTAAACCGGTCATTATGATTCTAGCCCTGTATGCCGGCGCAAATGCCGTTTTATTCATCGAAAAAGCCCGTCCGTCGGATTTCGGTTTCTATAAAGATATCTTCTCCAAAGAATTGGTTATCAAACCCTCCGGTTCCTATCCGGTCCGAAAACCTGCCGGAAAATTAACCGAACAAGACCTCAAAGACGCACGCATTGCTTGGAAATATTTCGAAAATAACTATCAACCCGCCACAGGATTATTCAATAGCGTCGATAAATACCCAGCCACCACTTTTTGGGACATCAGCAGTTCGTTCCACGCCCTCATGAGCGCCTACGAAATAGGATTAATCGACAAAAAAGAATTTGAAGAAAAAATGAGCAAAGCACTTCATTCATTGAGCCACATCGATTTGTATCAAGGAGATTTACCCAACAAAGTATACAGCACCCTTAGCCTCGATATGGTCGATTATTCAAACCACAAAACCTCCGAAGGAGTCGGTTGGTCGGCCATGGACGTAGGACGATTTCTCGGCGTAGCCGAAAGAATTTATAAATTTTATCCAAAATTCACCGTCAACCTCGATTCGGTCCTGTCGCGCTGGAATATAGCGAAAATTCTAGGCAAAGACGCCACCTTGCATGGTATCGGATTCAGTTTTAAAGACAAACATGCCAAAATCGTGCAAGAGGGTAAATTAGGCTACGAAGAATATGCCGCCAAAGGTTATATGGTCAACGGATACGATGCCAGCGAATCCTATCGCTACACGGATTTTCTGAAATTCATCGATATTTACGGTATTTCCATCGGCGCCGACACAAGAGAAGTCAAATATCATCCCGCCTACAACTATGTCCTGTCGGAGCCTTATATCCTGGACGGCTTGGAATACGGCTGGGACCTCAATTCACGCGAACTTGCCTACCGGGTCTTTAAAGTGCAAAAAATTCGATCCACCATCACCGGAAAACCGGTGGCGGTCTCCGAAGACCACGTAGACCGCGCCCCTTATTTCGTATATAACGCCATCTACGTCAACGGCAAAAAATGGGTCTGTTTGGCCGAAAACGGCGACCCCGCCGACGAATTCAAATCCCTCTCGACCAAAGCCGCTTACGCCTGGTGGACACTCTATGACGATCCTTACACCGAAAAACTCAGAAAAGCCATCGAAAATCTGGCCGACGAAAATAAAGGTTGGTACGCCGGACGATACGATGAAAACGGCGCTATCAACAAAGCCTTAACAGCCAACACAAACGGCGTAATCCTTGAAGCCATAACCTATAAATTACACGGCCCCTTACTCAAAATCAAACCTCAAACCAACAAATAAAAATATTAATTTATGAAAAAATTACTATTCATCTGGTCTTTTTTCGCCGCAGCATCCACCGTTTCGGCACAAGACTTCTATAATCCGGCAAACAACACCGTCGGAGATCTACTGCACAGTTCCTGTTGCTGGCTCGGTCAATACAAAATCTCAGGCTCCTTTGGCGGTTTCTATTCCAAAATCACTTATCGCAAATCCGATACCGAATACACCGATTACAATCGATACGGGGTCAGTGCCAATTTGACCGTAAAATTCTACAAAGAATTTCAAATCCGGCTCATGTTCTATGGCGATTTAAATCAAAACGATAAAAAACCGGCATGGCTATCCAACCTGTATTATAACATCGGAAATTATGACTGGCACAATAAAAGCTTTTCCTACGGATACGAAAACTACCAACCCAACCGCTTCGACGGATCCTATAATTTTCTGGAAAATATGAAACGAGGATTCTTCTTCATCAGCTACAATTATTATTTACTCGGCGAAGAAAAAAATCCTTGGAAATTGGACGAAACCTCCCAAATTTACATCACTCCTTTCATCCGCTATCAACCCGAATACACCGACCGCTACGGCGAAAAAATCTTAGGTCATCATAAAATCATACTAGGATACGCCGCCCGCTATGTGATTTGGAACAATTTTTATGTGGAAGCGGCTCTGTATTACTATACATCCGAAAAATCCAAAATGCCTTGGGACCCCGATTTTACCTACGGATTCGGATATTTCAATTGGCGAAGTTTCAAAATCAACTTTTCCTACGGAAATTGGATTGCCAACAGGTTCCCTTGGAACGAAAAAGAAATGAAAAACGATTTTACCAACGGTGAACTCAAACTCCTGCTTCATTTTATCTGGTAATCTGCCTTCCAAAACAATCCCCATAACTAACTGATTTTCAAAAAAAACACCATCCTTTGCAACGGATTTTAAAACAATTATTATCTAACAAAAAATTTTATTGAAAAATTATCAAACTACTCCGGAAAATCACCGGACATATTGCCTGTGTTCAAATTTTTTTCTTTTCCGCCGTCAACGCTCCTTGACCATATAAATGATAAGGCGAATCATAAAAAAACCAACCTTTTTTCCGCAAAATTTCTTGCACTTCGGAACGCAACTTTCCCGTGCCCACTCCGTGAATGATAATGATCTTTCGCCACCGTTTCCGCTCCGCTTCTTCCAAAAAACGTTTCAGCCTGTATAGTTGTTCTTCCAATATTTCGCCCGGCAATAAAATATCGAAGCGAATACCTAACTTTTCCGCATGTAAATCCAATTCCGGAATTCCCGATTTCCCTCTTTGCTTCCGCCCGGTTTTCCGGTCCTTAATTTCAACCCGGTCAGGCCATAACGAAAAAGATTCCACCGCCAATTCATCCTTGGGATAAGTGTAAACAAAACCTTCATCGTCCCGAAAAGTTATCATATCCCCGTCGACCGACACCACCGTCCCCGTCAACATCCCGTCAATCAAACTGACTTTTGCACCCGGAAAAAATTCCGACTTCTTCATGATTCAATCCGAAATTAAGATCAAAGATTATTTAAGATCAAAGATTATTCTACTTCTAATTTTTTTTCATGATTCAAATTAGCCTCAAACAAATTTATATAAATTCGGCAAATATCGACATAAAGAAGACACAAGGCTTGTTTTACCGCTTTTTTGGTAACTTTATCCGGTGAATTTAGCTCGAATGAAAAAAACACTGTTTATCCCGGTTTTTTTATTGATACATTCTTTTTTGATAGCACAAGAAACGGAACCCATCGAAGTTTTGCACGCCGATCGCATGGTGATTCTGAAACAGTTCCCCGGCCAAAAATTGCTCAAAGGAAATGTTCGCCTTAAACACAAAAATGCCATTCTCACTTGCGATCAAGCCATACTCGACACGGATAAAAATTTCGCCGAAGCCACCGGCAACGTCATGTTGAATCAAGGCGATACGCTGAAACTACAATCGGAAATATTGCGCTATGACGGCCAAAACGATTTTGCACTGGCCTTGCAAAAAGTCCGCCTCACCGACCCGCAAATGAGCTTGCAAACCGACACCTTGGCTTATGACCGGCTTAAAGACATCGCCTATTATCGCTCCGGCGGATTTATTCGCGACAGCGTCAATACGATCAAAAGCCAAACCGGCAAATATTATCCTTCGGAAAAACGCTACGAATTTATCGGAAACGTCGTCATCGTCAATCCCGATTATGAAATCCGGTCAACCCATTTGGATTATAACACCCAAACCCGTATTTCGCATTTCTACGGACCCACTAAAATCATTTCCCCTTCAGGAAATTATATTTATGCACAAAAAGGTTTCTACGATTCACGCAACGACTCCGGTTGGTTCAAAAACAACGCTTTCGTGCGGTCGGCTTCATCTTGGCTCTCCGCCGACAGTATCTATGCCGATAAATCCAAAGGATTCTTTTCGGCTTCGGGAAATGTCAAAATGCAAGACGACAAAAACAAAATCATCGCCTTGGCCGGCTATGCCGAACAGTGGGAAAAAACCGATTCTACCGTTTTAAAAACAAATCCCCTTGTCATTAGCTACGAAGAAAAAGATACTCTCTACACCGCCGCCGAAAATATTTTCATCAGAAAACGGGATACGTCAAGAACCGTTTGGGCCTTCCCGGACGTGCGGTTTTTCCAAAATGAATTTAGCGGACGCTGTGATTCTCTATACCGCAACCCCTATAAACATACCATCGAACTTTATCATTCACCCGTGCTGTGGAACGAAGACACTCAAATTACCGGAAAAGAAATTATCATCAAGCTGGATTCGCTCAACCGGCGTGCCGACTCTTTATTAATCCCCGAAAACGTTTTCATTGCCCAAAAAGACAGTGCCGGATTCAATCAAATCAAAGGTGAAAAACTTTTCGGCAAATTTATCGACAACAAATTGCGAAAAATTCGAATTATCGGCAATGCCGAAACCCTATACTACTTACGGGACGACAACGGTAAACCGGTTGGCATCGACAAAAGCGCTTGCAGCGAAATCGAAATCGAAACGGACACGCTGGGGCAAGTGGAAAAAATTTACTTGCGAGAAGAACCATCCGGAACCACTTATCCGCCGGATAAATTCCCGGCCGAACTAAAAAAACTACCCGGTTTTAAGTGGCTCGGAAACCTGCGAATTCGCTCAAAAGAAGATTTGATCAACGGACGTAATACGAAGATCATACAACCCCGGGAAGTAAACAACAAAGAACAACCTCTAACCAATCCGCGGTTGTTGCCGAAAAGATTATTCAAACGACTATGACAAACGATATTTTCCGAAAACGTTTGGCGCCTACCGGCCCGGATATGCTTGGCATACATGTGGAATCGGCCGAAGGATCGATAATCCGCGACATACAAGGCAAAACCTATATCGATTTGGTGGCCGGTATTTCCGCTTTGCCGTTGGGACATCGCCATCCGGCAGTGGAAAAAGCGGTAAAAAACCAATTGGAACGCTACTGGCACGTCATGGTTTACGGCGAATTTTTTCAAGATCCCACACTACGTTTGGCAAAAAACATGGCCGCCGTATTGCCGTCTTCACTCTCCATGCTCTATCCGGTCAATTCCGGAACCGAAGCCACCGAAGCGGCAATAAAATTGGCCAAACGCGTCACCGGACGCCCCAAAATTGTAGCCGCTAAACTAGCTTACCACGGAAACACCCAAGGATCCATGTCGGTTATGGGATATGAACTCCGAAAGCGCCCCTACACTCCGCTCATTCCGGGAATTGAATTTATACGTTTCAACGAACCGGACGATTTGGAAATTATCGATAAAAATACGGCCGCCGTTATTCTGGAAACCATTCAAGGCGGTGCAGGGTTCATTGAACCGGTAAACGGATATCTCAAACAAGTCAAAAAACGCTGCGAAGAAACCGATACATTGTTGATTTTGGACGAAATCCAAACGGGTTTTGCCCGAACGGGAAAAATGTTCGGTTTTGAACATTACGATGTAATCCCCGATATTTTGGTAACGGGAAAAGCACTGGGCGGCGGCTTTCCCATCGGTGCCGTGTCGGCTTCACCCGAAATGTTTAAGCAATTCACCAATCCGCCGCTAGGGCACATCACCACTTTCGGCGGACATCCCGTTGTGGCTGCAGCCGCCGCAGAAGTTCTAATCGCCCTACAAAAAGAAAATGCCTGTGAACAAGCCTTGAAACGCGAAAACTTAATCCGCAATAAACTTCGCCATCCGCTGATAAAAGAAATACGCGGACGTGGACTGATGCTTGCCGCCATAATGCCCGACAAAAACACCGCCGATCGATTAATCTATCGTGCATTGGAAAAAGGAGTCATCCTGTTTTGGCTACTCTACGAACCCCGCGCAGTGCGCATTACACCTCCCTTGAACATTTCCTTGGATCTGCTGGAAGAAGCTTTGAATCGAATCCTAACAATTCTGGACGATTTTTAAAATCATTCCACTTCGTCATGAATTTTTTGAATGGTCTGAATGGTATGGTTAATGTTTTTCTTATCACTCATTCCTTCGTAAATCACATATAAACCACCCAAAAGAATAATCACACCGATAAATTTTCGAATTTTGACGATATGAACCGGCGTAAGTTTGTTCTTCAATTGCTTGGCCAATAAAATTTTCCCCAAATCCACCGTAAAATAAGAAGCCAAAACAGCTCCGAAAAACACAAAAATCCTCACCGGATCCATACCCAATTGCGGGCTGAATAAAACAATAAGCGCCAGCCAAAACGCCAATACACCCACATTAATAAAATTCAAGAAAAAACCCTTGAAAAATAAGTTCAAATAATTGTTTTTAGGCAATTCCAATTCGGTTTGATTTTCCAAACTCTCCTGCTTGGGTTTCTTGATAATGCTCACCAATCCGTAAAAAGCCATAATCATTCCTCCGAGCAAATACAGCGCCGGGTGGTGCGTTAATTGTTTGAGCAATTGATAACTACTCAAATAGGCAATCACGATAAATAAAAAATCCGCCATAATAACCCCGAAATCAAGCGCTACCGCCGCACGACCGCCTTTGGTGGCACTGGTTTCGAGCAAAACGAAAAATACGGGTCCGATAAAAAAACTTAATATCAACCCGACAGGAATGGCTTTCAAAATATCCGAAATCAACACGTGAATGTCCATAAACACCTCTCTTGTTTCCAAAAATACGACTTTTTATAAAATCCCGGTAAGATCGCTTCAAATGAAAAATGGTATTTTTGTCACGAAATTTACATTTTCAATGAGTAAACACGGAAAAGTAGTGGTCGGTTTGTCGGGCGGTGTGGACTCGAGCGTTGCGGCCAAGTTGCTTTTGGACCAAGGCTATGAAGTGATCGGAGCTTTTATGCTCAATTGGGACGACGTGCGCTACACCAAAACAGACGAAATGCACTGGATCAAAGACAGCGAAGACGCCCGAAAAGTGGCGCGTCATTTGGGTATCCCTTTCCACATTTTCGATTTCAGGGAAAAATATTTTCAACGGGTAATTGATTATATGTTCAGAGAATATGAACGTGGTCATACCCCCAACCCCGATATTTTATGCAATCGCGAAATTAAATTCGATTTGTTTTGGGAAGAAGCCCGAAAATACGGCGTCGATTTTGTGGCAACCGGTCATTATGCACGAAAAGAATCGGTCGAGATAGACGGAAAAACCGTTTATCGTCTACTTGCCGGCATTGATTCGAAAAAAGACCAATCATATTTCTTGTGTCAATTATCTCAAGAGCAATTGGCACATGCCCTGTTTCCGGTAGGCGAACTGGAAAAAACCCGCGTTCGTCAAATTGCTTCCGAAAGCGGGCTAATCACTGCCGACAAAAAAGACTCACAAGGATTATGCTTTGTCGGAAAGGTTCATTTGCCGGATTTCCTGAAACAACAATTAGCCCCCAAGGAAGGTGATATCGTTTATATTCCGCGTGAATTTTACCATTCAATTTCCATCCCCGAAACTTTTCCGGACGAACGGAAGCGATTGGAATTCCTATCCCGTAAATACCAATACCGCCCCGAAGACGGCCGGGTGGTGGGAAAACACCAAGGCGCTCACTATTTTACCGTAGGACAACGCAAAGGATTAAACATCGGCGGATTTAAACAACGCACCTTTGTAATTGCCACCGATACCCTGAAAAATATCGTCTATATCGGCGAACATTATACGCATCCCGGATTATATCGCCGCGTCCTGAAAATCCCCGAAACGGATATTCACTGGATCCGCAAAGATCTACGCCCCGCAGCAGGAGAAAATATTCGTGTGCGGGCGCGCATAAGGCACCAACAACCCTTGCAAGACGCCACGGTGCATGTCTTTGAAGATTTCACTTTCATTGAATTTGACCGGCCCCAACAAGGCGTGGCACAAGGACAATTTGTCGCTTGGTATATTGAAGACGAATTATTGGGATCCGGCGTGATCGATTAATTATGCATCCGCAAGAAACATTCCGACAAGATTTTATCAAGCGCTTGCGCGAGCGATTTTCACCATCCGAAGCCGATTGGCTTTTCTTCCTCTTTCTGGAAAAATACTGCGGTATTGGTCGAGCCGATTATTTCCGAGGCAAGCATTTTATCCCGGACAAAGTTAAATGGAAAAATATTTTGAAACGTTTGCTAGATAACGAACCCTGGCAATATGTTATCGGTGAAGTAAACTTCGGAAATATTTTGTTGAAAGTCCGTCCGGGCGTCCTGATTCCTCGTCCCGAAACGGAAGAATTGGCCTATTTAATCCTGAATAAATTCAAGGCCCACAAAAACTTGCACATATTAGATCTAGCCTCCGGAAGCGGTGCCTTAGCTATTTTTTTGGCTAAAAATTTGCCCCAAGCACAAGTTACCGCCACCGATTACCGCCAAGATCTCGTCCGGTTGATTAAAACCAATGCCCGGTTGAATCGTGTGAAAACCAATGTTTTCCCCGGAGATATTTTAAATGACGAATTCCCGTCCGGTCGTTTCAACCTGATTGTTTCAAACCCGCCGTATGTTTTACCTGCACAAAAACAGAGCATGCATCCGCGCGTATTGAATTATGAACCGCATGATGCCCTATTCGCTCCCGAAAATAATCCGGTGATTTTTTACAAAAAAATAATCCGGTATTTCAAGAAAACTTCTCCGGAAAACGCACATCTCTTTTTTGAAATTAACCCCCTCACAATCAATTTGTTAGAAGAAACGATAAAAGAAACCGGACTAATTTACCGTTTCATGAAAGACTTGCAAAACAAATGGCGGTTTTTGGAAGTGAAAAATAAAAAAACCGGCCCATGAAAGACCGGCAAGAAAAACGCACAACCCCTATTTATCCCCGGGTAATTTCCAGAATTTCAAATCGCATGATTCCGGCAGGCACTTCGATTTCGGCAATATCACCCACTTTTTTACGAAGCAGTCCTTTCCCGATTGGTGATTCGATGGAAATTTTATTTTGTTTGTAATCCGCCTCTCCCGGAGAAACCAAAGTATAAACCAATTCCTTACCCGTATCAAGATTTTTAACCTTAACATTGGAAAGAATCAACACCATGTCGGTATCCATATCCGATTCGTCCAAAACACGCGCATTGGCCAAAGTTTCCTCCAATTTGGCGATCTTCATCTCAAGCAACGCCATAGCTTCACGAGCAGCATGATATTCGGCGTTTTCGGAAAGATCTCCCAATTCACGCGCTTCGGCTATGCGTTGAGCGATTTTCGGATGCTCGGCGCGCAATTCTTTCAATTCCTTTTGCAATTTTTCCAATCCTTCCTTCGAAAAATATGCTATTTTTCCCATAATTTTTCTGTTTTAGAATAAAAAATAAAACCACGCACTTTTCAGCCCGTGATTTACGGAGCAAATATACATAAATTTCCCTTAACTTCGCAACGGAATTAAAAAACGGATGCACAAAAAGAAAGTAAATATCATTACCCTGGGATGTTCCAAAAATTTATATGACAGCGAAATCCTTTCCGCTCAATTGAAAGACAGCCTTTATATTCCCGTGCACAATAGCGAAGAAGATGCCGATATTGTCATTATCAATACTTGCGGATTTATTCACGATGCCAAACAGGAATCCATCGACACGATTCTACATTACGTCCAAGCTAAAGAAGAAGGAAAAATCGAAAAATTATTGGTAACGGGATGTTTAAGCGAACGATATAAAGAGGAATTGCCGCATGAAATTCCCGAAGTGGACGCCTATTTCGGCAACCATCATTTGAAAGAAATTATGGATTATTTGCGGGTAGATCTAAAAAAAGAATTATTAGGCGAACGTTTGTTGGCTACACCGTCGCATTATGCTTATTTAAAAATATCCGAAGGTTGTGATCGCAGTTGCAGTTTTTGCGCTATACCTAAAATCCGGGGAAAACACATATCCCAACCCATGGAAAAACTGGTGGAAGAAGCCCGAAACTTGGCTGCTAAAGGCGTAAAAGAACTGATATTGATCGCTCAGGATTTGACCTATTACGGACTGGATATATACGGCAAACGAAAATTAGCCGAATTGCTTCGGCGTTTAACCGACGTAAACGGTATCGAATGGATTCGGTTACATTATATGTACCCGGCCGGATTTCCCGAAGACGTTTTGGATATTATGGCTGAAGAACCTAAAATCTGTCGCTATCTGGACATGCCCCTTCAACATGCCGATCGCGGTATTTTAGCCTCTATGAATCGTGGCGTGTCGCCGGAAAAAACCGAAACATTACTCAACCGAATCAGACAAAAAATTCCCGGAGTGGCTCTGCGAACAACTTTTATTACCGGATATCCCGGAGAAACCGAAGAAGCTTTTAAACGCTTGAAAGATTTCATTCGACGTATGGAATTCGACCGAGTAGGGATTTTCACCTACTCCCATGAAGAAGATACCAAAGCCTATGTCTTGCCGGATAATGTACCGGAAAAAGTCAAGCAAGAACGAAAGAAAGAATTAATGGAATTGCAAGCGGAAATTTCGCTCCGGAAAAACCGTCAAAAAACCGGAAAAACCATGCGTATCCTAATAGACCGAAAACATGGGAACGAATATATCGGACGAACCGAATTTGATTCTCCGGAAGTGGATAATGAAGTGCATATCGTAACGGACAAAATCCTAACACCGGGAAAATTTATTTACGTAAAAATTACGGATGCCGATACTTATGACCTGTGGGGAATTCCGGTTTAACATTCAGAACTCCGAAGGACCGAATAACTTTTTCAAACATTCTTTCTTAAAACAAAACATAGGCACTTGACGCATATATTCACGATATTCATCACCGAATTTTCGTATGGCGCCGGGTTCTTCAACCGTCTTAATCAAAACAAGCATCATTAACATTTCAAGGGGCGCAACGAACAAAATAAAAGTAGGACTCCCCAATAAAAAAGCAAAACTCCAAGGCCAAACCAACAACGCCAAATGCATCGGATGACGCATGTAGGCATATAAGCCGGTTTTCACCAAGCGATTGGTTTCCAAACGCGAAATATCACCCTCCCTGCCGTATTTGCTTAACAAGCGCCCCGAATTCCTTGCCCCGCGACGCACCAATTGCATCAAATACCAACCGATAATGAAACTCACAACATGAAACCATGGATTATAAAACCATTTCCCGAAATAATGTATATCCAATCGAACACTCAAAATCGCACCGCCAACGATAGCGACAATCCAACCGATAAGCCGGCCTTTGGCTTTACATTTTTGCATGCGATTCTCTTTATTTTATTCAAAGGTAATAAATTTATTTGTATCATAAGTTGCATAAAAAATTAAAAACAGGAAATATTTTTAACAAATACGCTTATAAAATAGTTTTTCTAAGATAACTCGTTAAATAATTTGCAAACAAAATTATAAAAAAGTATCATTACCATATTTTCACTCTCGCCCCGGGTTTCAAATACATTTTATCCCCCTGACGAATGTCAAAGGCTTCATGGAAAGTATCCATATTGCGAAGCGGCTGATAAGCTCTCACTTTTCCCGGCGAATGCGGGTCGGTTTCGATTTGTTGCTCTAGTGCTTCCTTACGCATTTTGGTTCGCCATATTGCCGCCCACGAAATAAAATAGCGCTGCTCGGGTGTAAATCCGTCGATTCTGCCGGGTTTCCCATGATCTTTCCAATACATTTTCAATGCCGTAAAAGCCGAGTTAACACCACCCAAATCTCCGATATTTTCACCCAAAGTATAGGTGCCGTTGATATGCAAACCGGGCAGTACCTCAATGGTATCATATTGTTTGGCGAGTTTCTCACCCAATTTCTTAAAGGTTTCAAAATCCTTTTTCGTCCACCAAAGCTTAAAATTTCCTTCGGCATCGTATTTGGCGCCTTGATCATCAAAACCATGAGAAATTTCATGTCCGATAACCGCTCCGATACCGCCGAAATTCACGGCGGCGTCGGCGTGAAAATTGAAGAATGGCGGTTGCAAAATGGCGGCGGGAAAAACGATTTCATTGTAGGAAGGATTATAATATGCATTCACCGTTTGTGGCGTCATGCCCCATTCGGTGCGGTCGGGGGGATGGTATAATTTTTCAACCATTCGTTTAAAATGCCAACGCGATGCATTCAAACTGTTTTCAAAATAAGTTCCTCCTTCGCTTTTGGATTTAATCTTCATGGCGGAATAATCCTTCCAATTATCCGGATAACCTATTTTAACCAGAAGCGATTTCACCTTTTCTATGGCTTTTTCTTTGGTTACCGCTTGCATCCAAGTGAGTTTGCCAATGCGTTTTATATAAGCTTGTTGCAAATAACCCACCAATTCCTTGGCTTTCGTCTTGGCTTCGGGAGGAAAAAAATGTTCCGTATAAATTTGTCCTACAGCTTCGCCCAAAGCTCCGTTGACTGCATCCAATGCCCGCTCGCGTATGGGACGCCGTTCGGGTGTTCCGCGTAAAGTCTTTCCGTAAAATTCCCAATTGGCTTGCCCCAATTCCTCCGACAATCTCCCGGCATTCCCGCGCAAAAGCGTCCAGCGCAAATAGGCTTTCAGCTCCTGCATAGGCATATTGGTCAGCAACGAATCCAAGACTTTCAAATAATTCGGCTGAGTCAAAATCAACGAATCCGTTTCAATACCCACGGCCGCAAAATAACTTTTCCAGTTTACCGAAGGAGCTTCCTTCGACAAATCATCCATGGAACGTGGATTATACCTCTTTTCCGGACGACGCCGCTCTTCCTTGGAAAGAATACCACGAGCCAATGCCGTTTCCACCTTCATCACGCTTTGCGCTTCTTCCCCGGCTTTTTCCGAAGAATACCCGGGCAAAAATTCCAGCATCCGTGCAATATGACGAACATATTTTTCCCTGATTTCTTTCAAGTAATTTTCTTCCGACAGATAATAATCCTTACCGGGTAAACCCAAAGCCCCCTTGCTTAAATACAAAGTATTCCTCTTGCTGTCTTTCATGTGCGGCCCGGTACCGAAACGCCAAAACGGCGCCAGCATAACGGGCGACACTTCCGCCACATAATCCGTTATACCGGACGGGTCGCGGATTTGATCAATCTTATCCAAATAAGATTTCAACGGGCGAACGCCGGCACGATTTCGGGAAACCGTATCCATAAACGTTTCAAAATAATCCAAAGCTTTTTTTTGATCGGAGCCTTCAGCAAAGCGTTGGGCTTTAATTTCCCGCTCGAGCACATCCAGCAGAAGTGAATCGGTGCGTTTACGCAATTCGGAAAAAGCCCCCCATCGCGAACGATCGGCAGGAATTTCGGCATGCCGGTTCCAATTACCGTTCACGAAAGCATAAAAATCATCTTGCGGATGAACGGTCATATCCATGAATTCCAAATGAATGGCAGGTTCGAGCTGATTCTCCTCCGCTGACACTTTTCCGCCGGCAGCGGAACGATGCAAAAAAGACTGGCATCCCCCCATCAAAATACCGGCGAAAATTATAGCTACACTTTTACAATGCATTACTTTTTTTGAACAAATATAAGCCTAAAACCGGAAAAGCCAACCCCTAAATTTCCCCGAACTCAATAGATTTTTCATCAAAATATAACGGAAAGATAAAAAATTATATAAATTTGTGATCAGCCTATTTTTAAACATGAATTTCAAAAGTTTTTTGCGACTATTTATCGGATTTATCTCTGCTTGGTGGTCATTATGGAGCCAAACCAAAGTGGGAGGAATAGTGGTGGACGAGAACAATCGACCTTTGGCATATGCCAATATAATTTTTACGGGATCCACAATAGGAACGATAACGGACGAAAAAGGACATTTTTATCTACAATCCGACAAAAATTTCCGGCAAATTTCCGTGGCATATTTGGGATATAAAACCGTAACCGTCCCGGTCAAACCTGTGGATTTGCATTTGAAAATCAAGCTTCAACCGGAAGCGGAATCTTTGGGAAAAGTGAACGTTTATCTTGGCAAACCTAAAAACAAAGGCAATCCGGCCGTCAAGATCCTGAAAGAAATTTGGAAACGCAAACATCACAACGGAACCGAAATATTCGACTATTACGAAGCGAATAAATACGAAAAAATCGAATTTGACATTAACAATGTAGACAGCACCATGAAGCAATCGAAGCTATTTCGCGGCCTTGAATTCATTTTCGATTTTGTGGACACATCGCGCATCACCGGGAAAACCTTTTTACCGATTTTTATCAACGAAGCTTATTATAAAATATACGGCAAAAACAAACCGCCCCGTCAATACAAGGAAGAACTCATAGCACACAAAGCATCGGGGGTAAAAAACAACGAATTTGTCAATACCTATTTGCAAGATTTATATGCCGATTATAATGTATACGACAATTTTATCACGCTTTTCGGCAAACAATTCGTTAGTCCGCTTTCACGACTCGGCCCTACAACTTATTATTACATTCTCTCCGACACGGCCGATTATAACGGTGTCCGTTCATTTAACATCATCTTTTACCCCAGGCGTCACGGCGATTTGGCCTTTAAGGGCGACATGTGGATTGCCGATTCGACTTATGCCGTTCAAAACATCAGCATGCGAATTAGCCGAAAAGCCAACATAAACTGGATAAACGATTTCTATCTGGAACAAGAATTCGAGCGAATAAACGACAGTGTCTTTCTTTTGAAGCGTGATTACATAATGACCGAATTGGGCTTGCAAACCGACGCCAAAGTCAGCAATATTTTGGTTAAACGCACTACGGTCCTTGACCATTATCGCTTCAACATTCCCCACCCTAATAAATTTTATGAACAAGAACCGGATATTTATAACAAAAAAATCTACAACAAAACCGATCAATATTGGACGCAAATCCGTCCCGAGAAGCTCAACCGCAATGAAAAAGGCGTCTATATCATGCTGGACTCCCTCAAAAAAACGCCCAAATTCAAACGCATGTCCGACTTGGCTACCATAATCGGTTCCGGATACGCATACATTAAATATTTTGATTACGGCCCCGTTTTTTCCACGATCGGATACAATGATGTCGAAGGAGTGCGGTTGCGTATAGGCGGCAGAAGTTATTTCGATACCAACGATTTATTGCGCCTACATGCCTATTTGGCATACGGATTTCATGACCGCCGTGTAAAATACGGAGGAAAAATAGAGTGGGTTCCCGTGATTAAACCCCGCTTGTATCTTACGGCCGGCTACCGCAACGATGTAGAACAAATCGGTGTTTCGCTCACTTCGCTCAACGATGACGTGCTTTCGCGCGATTTTGCTTCTTCGTCGGTTTTTGCAACGGGAGATAAAACCAAATTAACCCGGGTACATATAGCCGAAATAAGTGCCGCTTACGAACCGGTCAAAAATCTTGAATTCCGGGCCGGATTCAATTATAAAAATTTAGCATCGGCGCATCCGAATTTTTCCTTGGATTACATCGACGATCATGGCTATATTCGCTCCAAAGTTCGTCAACCGGAATGGTTTGTTCAAATCAAAGCTACGCCTTGGCGAAAAACCATTGGTTATGGCGTCAAACGATATGATGTCAAACGCAATTATCCTGTTTTTTTAATACGCTATTCCCGCGGATTTTCCCATGGAGCACTTGACGCGTTCACCTACAACAAAATTCAATTGTATTATGCCCAACATCTGAAAATCGGTGCGGTAGGAAAAAGCTATATTCAAGTGGAAACCGGCAAAACATTCGGCGCACTCCCTCTTGCATTGCTCAATGTGGTTCCCGGAAACCAATCATATTTTTACGTAAAAAAATCCTTTCAATTATTGAATTATTACGAATTTATAACCGACACCTATGCATCCTTCAAATGGATGCATAATTTCGGTGGACGGATTTTTTCCAAAATTCCGCTCTTGAAAAAAACCAAATGGCGCGAATTGGTTTTTTTTAATACCGTTTGGGGACAAATCTCCAATCGTGCCCGCCGGATCAATGCTTCGGGTATATCATACCAAGCTCCGGACCCGGCCTACATGGAATACGGTGCGGGTGTGGGAAATATCCTGCGAATATGGGAAATCGATGCCTTTTGGCGCGTCAATTACTTAAAACCCGGCGTCCCGCATTTTTTTGTTAAAATGAATTTCAGACTCGAATTTTAAATTTTCCCGTTATCTATTTTTTTTTGTATTTTGCGTTTCGATAAGAAAAGGAAAATTCATGAGAAAGACCGGCTTATTTATACATTGGATTGTGGGGGGATTATTATTTACCGTAATAAAAATCGATAATTCTTTCGCTCAACAAAATCAATGCACGTTATTGGAAACCCGCGACACATCCATAACCTGCCTAAGTCCGTCGCCATGCGTCACACTGCATGCAAGCGTAATGCAAGGAATTAATATAGGAACCAACACATACCGGATTGAAAATCAAACCCCGTGCCCTTTACCCCCCTTCGATAACGGAACACCAACGAACATTCACACCGATGACGACTGGTCAAATATTATTACTTTACCTTTTACGTTTTATTATTTCGGTCAACCCTATAACCAATTGATTATCGGTGATAACGGAGTGGTTTCATTCGATACCAACAGAACAAGCCCGCAAAATCAGCAGCCGAATAGCTATTGCGCATGGAGTTTCAGCGCATCCGCTCCCAACCCCGGTTTATTCCGAAATACCATCTTTGGCGCCTATCACGATTTGTATATTCCGGCGGGAGGAACCATCAGATATTATGTTTCGGGAACCGCCCCTCAACGAATGTTTGTCATTGATTTTGACCGTGTAGCCCAATTTCGTTGTAATAACTTAAGAACATCCCAACGAATCATTTTATATGAAACAACCAACGTAATTGATGTACAGATTATCGACAAACCCACTTGTTATAATTGGAACAACGGAAACGCACTTGTAGCCATACAAGACGAATCCGGAACCGTGGCTTATGTCCCTGCGGGACGAAATACCGGTCCGTGGTCGGCACAAAACGAACTTTGGCGTTTCATTCCAAATGATCCGGGCGGTGGACAGTACTCTTTGACTTGGTATGATATGGCCGGGAATGTTTTAGGCACCGGAGATTCCTTGCAAGTTTGCCCCACCTCCACCACTTCATATCGCATTGATCTGGAATTTGACGTTAACAACCAGCATTATGTTATATCTGATACGGCAACGGTTTATGTAGATTTTTCGCATGAAGACGTAGATCTCGGACCCGACTTGCAAATGTGTCCCGGAGATACCCTGATATTAAACGCTTTTATGCAAAACGCTACGGGCTATCAATGGCAACATAACGGGGTGGATATCCCCGGGGCCACCCAATCCACCTATGCCGCCACCGAAGACGGTTCCTATTCCGTTATTGTCGATATAGGACTCTGTAGTACCACCGATACCTTAAATATCAGTTACTACCCGTTCCTTCAAATCGATTTGGGGCCTGATGTCGAAGCTTGCGAAGGCGATACAATCACACTGGACGGAACCCCGTCCAATGCTACGGGTAACGAAACTTATCAATGGGAAAAAGACAGCACACCCATTAACGGCGCAAACAATTCCACCCTGGACGTAACCGAAACGGGCACTTATTATGTTACCGTAAGCGCACCGGGATATTGCAGCATGACGGACAGCATCCATGTTCACTTCCAACCACCGCCTCCTTTGGATCTGGGTCCCGACCAAACCGTTTGTGCCGACTCTACCGCCACCGTATCAGCCAATATCACCGACGGCGATGCATATTCATGGATAATAAACGACGTCTTACAAAACACCAACGACCCCCATATCGACATCACCGGAACCGGTGAATACGATGTAACTTTAATCATGGATAAAGGTCCCTGCACCGTGGAAGATTCCGTCCATGTTACCATTTTGGAACCCTTGCAAATAACCACCACTCCCATTATCTACGGTGAATTAATCGTGGATGTCACAGGCGGTTTACCTCAATACTATTATGCGCTCAACGACCGCCCCTGGCAAACGGACAACCATTTCTACGACTTGCCCGACGGCGATTATTTGGTGCGCGTCAAGGATTCCAACGATTGTGAATCCGAAACCACCGAACATGTAACCAACCTTATCTTCCCACCCTATTTTACGCCGAATAATGACGGAGAAAACGACCTGTGGCGGGTAATCAACTCCGAGTATACGCCGGAAGCAAACCTTTATATCTACGACCGCTATGGCCGCTTACTAAAACACATCAACACCGCCGCCGATCAAGCTTGGGACGGAACCTTCAACGGAAAACCGATGAACGCCACCGACTATTGGTATATATTGGTTTTACCCGATGGAAAAGTTTATAAAGGCCACTTCTCACTTATCCGCTAAAAATCGAATAAATGAAAATAGCCGAAAAAGCCAATCGAATCTTTAATCAAAGCATACAAGATTACCATATCCGCGACGATATTCACCAACCCATGAAAAATCCCTACGAACCCGGCAGCTTGGAATTTTTACTTTATATGAAAAATTGGATTGACACGGTGCAATGGCATTTGGAAGATATCATCCGGGATCCGGATATCAGCCCCGAAGAAGCATTGAAAATAAAGCGCTGGATCGATAGCTCCAATCAAGAAAGAACCGATACGGTGGAATTTATCGACAGCTGGTTCCTGGAAAAATACAAAAAAGTCAAACCGCAACCCGATGCCAAAATCAATACCGAAAGCCCGGCTTGGGCCTTGGACAGATTATCCATCCTGGCACTAAAAATCTACCACATGAAACAAGAAGCGGAGCGTGATGATCTCCCGCCCGACAAAAAAAAGGAAGTAAAACAAAAATTGCAAATTTTGCTCGAACAACAAAAAGACCTCACTCAAGCCATCGACGAATTGCTGGAAGAAATAGCCCAAGGAAAAAAATATATGAAGGTCTATAAACAAATGAAAATGTATAACGACCCCGAGCTTAATCCCGTGCTATATAAAAAACAGGGATGAACAAAACAATCATTCCCGTCTTCCGCTTTTCCGCCATGGGCGATGTAGCCATGACGGTGCCAGTGCTCAAAACCCTCTTGGAAACGCACTCGACACTACAAATCCAAATGATTTCTCGCCCGTTTTTTAAACCTCTGTTCAAAAATATCCCGCGGTTATTTTTTACCGGTGCCGACGTAGACAAACAATTTAAAGGAATATACGGACTTTATAAGCTATACAAACAACTTAATTCCACGGATTTTGATTCTGTCGCCGATTTACACGATGTGCTTCGTACGAAAATTCTTCGCAATTTTTTTCGTCTCTCCGGGAAAAAAGTCTATATTATCAACAAAGGACGACACGAAAAAAAAGAACTCATACGGAAACCGCTATCCCAAACCAGGCCGTTGCCAAGCACACACCAACGCTATGCCGATGTTTTCCGAACAATGGGCTACACTCTGGAACTAAAAAACTTCAAGCCGGTTGAACTAAATCCCGGAAAACAAACCGAACGCTTCTTAAGAATTTTTAAAACTACTAAAATAATAGGCATAGCCCCCTTAGCCAAACATCCCGGAAAACAATATCCCTTGGCCCGAACGGGCGAAGTAATTAAACAAATTCTCATAAAAAATAATAATTCGGCGATTTTTTTGTTCGGTGCCCCCGGCGAAAAAGAATTACTCGAAACGCTTATTGCCGATAAGGAACGGGTTTTTAACCTTGCCGGAATGTTCTCTTTTGAGCAAGAATTGGAAATCATTTCGCAACTCGATTTAATGTTGGCTCCCGATAGCGGAAACGGACATTTGGCGGCCAATTACGGAGTACCCGTTATCACCGTTTGGGGTGTCACACATCCTTATGGCGGTTTTGCACCCATTAACCAACCTTCCGGCATGCAAATTTTACCGGATTTGGAACGGTTTCCAATGCTCCCTTGTTCTATTTACGGAAACAAAATCTGCCCCGGATACGAAAAAATATGGGATAGTATCCCGCCGGAAAAAATTACCGAAAAAATTCTGGATTTCCTTCAAAACAAAGCCTAAACTTCATTCTTTAGCCCCGTTCTTCTTTTGTTGCATCAAACTCTCTTCATGTATGACCGAAAATAATGTTTTAACAAATTCTTCCGACAAACCGTTTCGGGCGGCAAATTCTACGGCCCGCTTGAAAACCACTTCCCATCGCCCCGGTTGCAATAGAGAAATATTTTGTTGTTTTTTGATATGACCGATTAGCCTTACCACTTTCATGCGCTCGGCAAATAATTCCAATATCTGCTCGTCAATTATATCAATATGGCGCCGCAATTCGTTAAGATCCTGTTTTAACCGGTCCTCTTCCGCTTGTGGCTTCTTAACAATCAAACGACGGATAATGTCATGCAAAACCTCCGGAGTCACTTGTTGCTTGGCATCACTCCATGCCGCATCAGGATGGATATGACTTTCAATCATTACCCCGTCATACTGCAATTCAAGAGCCATTTGAGCAATATCGAAAATACAATCCCTTCGACCGCAAATATGCGAAGGATCGATAATCATGGGAACGGAGGGTAAAAGACGCTTAAAATTCAAAGGAATCTGCCATTTGGGCTTATTACGGTAGGGACTTTTTTGGTAAACCGAAAAACCCCGATGAATAACACCGATATTTTCAATTCCCGCCCGGTAAATACGGTCCACCGCACCAATCCATAAATCCAAATCCGGATTGACGGGATTTTTAACCATAACAATCATATCCCTTAGACCGCGAAGGGCTTCCGCTATTTCTTGTACGGCAAAAGGATTGGCCGATGTGCGCGCCCCGACCCAAAGCATTTTGATTCCGAATTTCAGTGCCTTATCCACATGCTTTGCATTAGCCACTTCAATAAAAGGTTCCAAACCGGTTTCTTTTTTTACTCGCACCAACCATGGCAAAGCTTGTTCGCCTACTCCCTCAAAGTTTCCGGGACGCGTGCGCGGTTTCCATACACCGGCACGAAACACGGTCACACGGCCACCCGTCAATGCATGTGCAGTTTCCAATACTTGTTCTTCGGTTTCCGCACTACACGGTCCCGCTATGGTCAATGGATGCCCCAATTGCATGGCATCCAACCACCGCCTGAACACACTACGATTTTCCATTTTTCCGGTTTATTCGATCAATTACTTTTCCTATGCGGTTGACTTGTTGCAAGATATGGAAAATTTCTTCTCGTTTATCGGATTCCAATAATGCTATGAATGCATCCAAATTCTTTCGATAGGCCTGCAGTACCTTTAAAATCTCGTGCCTGTTTTCTCCGAAAATCGGTGTCCATGTTTCCGGCGAACTTTTGGCCAGCCTCACCGTCGAAGCAAATCCGCTTCCTGCCATCAGAAAAATGTTGTCTTCGTCTTGTTCAATTTCCAAAACGGTTTGTCCGAGTACAAAAGCACTCACATGCGATAAGTGCGAAACATAAGCGATATGTTTGTCATGTTCGGCTGATGACATGTAATAATTCTTCATACCTATCGCTTCGTGTAATGCGGTCACTTCAGCCAATGCTTCCGGAGATGATCGTTGCGGATCGGTGATAATGTTTATTTTGCCACGAAACAACTCTTTTTTTGCCGCCTGAGGTCCCGAATATTCGGTGCCGGCTATGGGATGCGAAAGCACAAAACGCCTCCTGGAGGGATGATTATCGATCGCTTCGGACAAATTTCTTTTGATTGACCCGGTATCGAAAACCCATGTTGTGTCTCCGGTTTTTTCCAAAAATTCAACCGCCAAGCCAGGCAATCGGTCGACGGGAACGGCTAAAATCAACAAGTCCGTATGCTCGAGCATATCTTCCGATAACACATCGTCCACCAAGCCCAATTCAATGGCTTTTTGCAAATGCTTACCATCCCGGTCGGTGCCGAATACACGATATTTACCGCTTTCCTTCAAGGCTAACCCGTATGAGCCTCCGATTAAACCCAATCCTATAATTCCCACATTTTTCATGGACGTATCCGTTTGATAGCTTCGTCATACTGCGCTTCGGAAACGGTTAAAGAAATCCGGACATATTGATCCCACTGCGGCCCGAAAATGGTTCCCGGCGCAATAAATATGTGATACTTGTAAAACCATTCGTCCGCCAACCGTTTTCCGGACATTCCTTCGGGTAATTTCACCCAACAAAACATTCCGCCGCCTTCGGTATTACATTCTCCTTCGAAATTTTGAATTAATTCCAAAACTTTTCGCTTTCTTTTATCGTAAATCGAATTGATTTTTTCCAGCCAATCGTCAGCCAAATCCAAGGCGGTTTCGGCAGCTTTTTGCATGGGATAAAACATACCGCTTTCAATGTTGCTTTGCACTTTGGCCATTTGCCGGATAATTTCGGGATGTCCGGCCACCCAACCGATACGCCATCCGGCCATGTTAAAATTTTTACTCATGGATTGAAACTCTACGGCATAAATATTTTTCGCATATTTAAGCACACTTTCGGGTTGACGGGTAATGAGCGAATATGGATTATCAAAGGCTAAAATTATATCTTTGTCCCGCAAAAATGCCACGGTTTCTTTCAAAAACTCAACCGAAGCGGGCTCTCCTGTCGGCATGTTGGTATAATTAAGCCACATGATTTTTGCCCGTCGAATCTTATCGCTGTTTTTTGCCCAGTCGGGTTTCCATTTTTTCTCCGCTTCCAAAGGCAATACCTCTACATTGGCACCAACCAAACGCGCCACCGAAGCATAAGCCATATATCCGGGTTGAGGCACCAAAATCCAATCGCCCGGGTCGGTGAAGGCAAGTGATAACCACATAATCCCCGATTTGGAACCCATCAACGGAAGAATCTGTGTCTCGGGATCCAATTCCACTCCGAAACGCTTCCGGTAAAATTGCGCAATAGCCGCTTTAAACGATGGCAAACCGCCATAAGGTTGATAACCGTGCGCTCCTTTATCATTCAAATGTGCTATGAGACTGTGAATCACTTCGGGCGGCGGTGGCAAATCGGGATTACCGATGGCCATCAAAATAAAAGGTTCGCCTTTTTTTTCCAACCGACGAATTTCTTCGCGCTTGACGGCAAAATAATAGTCCTTGATAAAATCAAGACGGTGCGCAGTTTTCATAGTTGTCCGTTTTTGTATACACCCAGTATTTTTACCCGGTTGGCATGCTCTTTCATTTGTTTCAAAGCTTTTGAAATTTGATCGGGATATTCATATGCCATATCGATAAAAAAAGCATACTCGAAAGGCTTGTCGCCAATCGGCACCGATTGTATTTTGGTCATATTCAAACCCGCATGCGCAATGATGCCCAAAAAGTCGTAAAGACTGCCACTACGGTGATCCAAATTGACTTTTAAACTGATTTTATCATTCCCGTCAAACTCCGGCTCCGAAGGCGTTCTCAAAACGACAAACCGGGTCGTATTGGTCGGATGATCCTGTATATTTTCCGCTATAATTTCCAATCCGTATAACCGGGCGGCTATGGCCGGTGCTATGGCAGCGGTATTTTTCAATTTTTTTTCCGAAATATACTTGGCCGCTCCGGCGGTGTCTTCGAATTCAACTCTTTTTAAATGCGAATGCGCTTTAAAAAAAAGCTTACACTGGTGAAGCGCCATGGAATGACTCAAAACTTCGTTTATCTGCATCAATTTCGTTCCGGGTAAGGTCATTAAACTGTGTTGAACCGGCAAATAAATTTCCCCTTCGATTTGCAAATTATTTTCGTCTAACAATAAATAATTCGGCAAAATACTTCCGGCCAAGGAATTTTCAATAGCCATAACGGCTTTATCCGCCTTACCTTCTTTCAAGCAAACCGGCAAATCACTAAAATACCGGCAAGCAACAACAGAATGATTTTCTCCAAAGAACTTCCGAACGGCCCAATCGTGAAAGGAGCCCGCTATTCCTTGAATGGCAATGCGCATGACGGAAAACCATTGTAGATAAGTTACAAAAATGAGGCTTTTTTATGGAATGAACAAAAAGTTTCACGGGTTGATTATTCCACGGTTACCGATTTGGCTAAATTGCGAGGTTTATCCACGTCGCGACCTAACATAACGGCAATATGATAGGCCAATAATTGTAGCGGAATGGTAGCCACCAAAGGTGTGAGCATCTCATCGGTTTCCGGTATTTCAATCAAATGATCCGCAAGCCGGGCAACCTCTTTATCTCCTTCGGTTACCACGGCGATAATTTTACCGTTACGCGATTTGATTTCCTGAATGTTGGAAACGATTTTGTCGTAATTTCCTTTTTTGGTCGCAATCACCACCACGGGCATATTTTCGTCGATCAATGCTATAGGTCCATGTTTCATTTCCGCTGCCGGATAACCCTCGGCGTGGATGTAGGAAATTTCCTTTAATTTCAAAGCACCTTCGAGGGCGACGGGAAAATTGATGCCACGCCCCAAATACAAAAAATTACGGGCATTCTTATATTCACGAGCAATTTGCTGCACCAATAAATCCGATTGAAGCGCCCGTTCTATTTTTTCCGGAATATATTCCAGTTCACACAGCAGATTTTCATACCGGTTAAGGTCAATATTTTTTTTCAAATAACCCAGACGCAAAGCCATAAGCGTCAAAACGGTTACCTGAGCAGTGAAAGCTTTGGTGGAAGCCACTCCGATTTCGGGCCCGGCATGCGTATAAACGCCGGCATGCGTTTCCCGGGCAACCGAAGAACCCACCACATTACAAACCCCCAACAACAATGCGCCTTTTTCCTTGGCTAATCGCAAGCCGGCCAACGTATCCGCCGTTTCCCCGGATTGGGAAATGCCGATCACCACGTCACGCGGACGTATAATGGGATTTCGATACCGAAACTCCGAACCATATTCCGTCTCCACCGGGATTCTTGCCAATTCCTCGAATAAATATTCACCCACCAAGGCGGCATGCCACGATGTGCCACAGCCTACCATGATTATTCGGTCCGCCTCAAGAATATGATTTTCGTACGGCTCGATTCCTCCCAATCTTACCAACTGCTTTTCCGTATCAATACGCCCGCGCATGCTATCGTAAACCGAACGAGGCTGCTCGTATATTTCCTTAAGCATAAAGTAATCATAACCGCCCTTTTCAAGCTCTTCGAGACTTAAATCCAATTCCGTCAACAACGGACTGATTCTTTTATTGTCCAACGTAATTACCTGCATTTCCTTACCCTTTTGAAGAAACGCCACTTCGTTGTCATCCAAATAATAAACCGTTTTGGTGTGTCTGATAATAGGCGCCGCATCAGAACCCACTATAAATTCACCGTTTTTTCCCAACCCGACAACCAAAGGACTTCCTTTACGCGCAATAATCATGCTGCCGGGCATTTCGGTGCTAATCAGAGCGATGGCATAAGCTCCCACCACACGTTTAAGTGCCAACTGAACCGCTTCAAATAAAGATTTCCCGGTTTCCAAATAAACGTCTTCGATAAATTTCACCAACACTTCCGTATCCGTTTCACTGTAAAATACATAGCCTTTTTGTTCCAGCTTTTCCCGCAAAACATTATAATTCTCGATAATTCCGTTATGCACCAACGCTAATTTCCCCGATTGCGATACATGCGGATGTGCATTGATTTCATTGGGAACACCGTGCGTAGCCCAGCGTGTGTGAGCAATTCCCGTATCCGCCGACAATTGTACATGCTTGATCTTTTCTTCCAAATCCGAAACCTTACCCTTGGCTTTGAATATTTTGATAATATTGTTTTCCAAAAGTGCAACACCGGCACTGTCGTATCCGCGATATTCCAGTTTTTTCAACCCGTCCAGCAAAATAGGATGCGCCTTTTTGTTTCCCAAATATCCTACAATTCCGCACATAAACAATATTTTTTTACAAATGTATAAAAAAAGACTATTTTTGTTTGACAAAAAATCCATTCCGATGAATTTTTTACTTTTTGATACCCACAAGGATTGGAAAAATTTGCTTCCGTTAACATATTTTAATGCAATCCCTAACATACGATTGGGTATTTTAAAAATTTATGAAAAATGGGAAAAACGGTTGGGAGGGAAATCATTGATTTTATCCGAAGAATATTTGACCACCCCCGTTGAATTCGGTTTTGAACTGGCTATCCGCAGTATATATTTACCCGATTTTGATTTAACGCAGGCTATCCGTCAACTTCGCCCCGGAGAAGCTCTGCGCGACACGAACGGAAATTTTATTGCAGGACGATTTTTAGAAAACGCTAAGGCTTTTTCGCGTGAAGAAATTTTGGATTACCCTTTTTCATTCGCCGTGTATGAAAAACCGGTTAATCCACTCAAAAGGCCCTATGAACTTATTCTAAAAAACAGCAGGGAAATCGAAAAAGATTTTGCTTTATTAGAACAGGAAATATTAGAACAGGAAAATAGAACAAGCGACGGTTTTCAAGTTATCGGCGACCGGCCATTGTTTATCGATGAATCGGCCAAACTCGACGGCGTCTATATCGACCTAAACGAAGGACCCGTATACATAGGAAAAAATGTGCGGATTTTACCCGGCACTTACATCAAAGGACCTGCGGCCATATTGGCTCATAGTTTTATAAAAGCAAACACTTCCATATACAACGGAACCACTTTGGGGCCTTGGACAAAAGTGGGCGGTGAAATAAAAAATGTCCTGTTTCAAGGGTATTCCAACAAGGGACACGACGGATTCCTCGGCGATTCGGTGATTGGGAAATGGTGTAATTTGGGAGCGGGAACCTCCAATTCCAACTTGAAAAATAATTATTCCCAAATCCGTATGTGGCATATCGCATCCCGCGCTTTTGAACCCACCGGGCAAATGTTTTTGGGTACCGTTATGGGCGATTTTTCCAAAACTGCTATTAACACGCGAATCAATACCGGTACGGTTATTGGTGTGGCTTCCAATATTTTCTACCCGGATTTTCCTCCTAAGTTTGTGACGTCCTTCAACTGGGGCGGTGAAATCGCCAATCATGCCTACGATGTGGAAAAGGCCTTGGAAACGGCACGCATCGTGTTCGGCCGGCGGGGTAAAACCTTCGATGAAACCGAGGAGCGTATTTTCCGGACCGTACACCGCCTGGCGGGGGAATGGGAGTAGAACGATATTTGGTTAGGGTTTAGGAATAAATCCGAAAAAAGCCGGTTTTCCTTCATGGGAAAGCCGGCTTTTGATTTGGAAAGGAGGGGGTCCTACGACGCATCGAGTTTTTAATGGGACAATGATTTCAATAGTGTTTACGATTTGAATCTACGAAATGAAAATAAAAATATAAATACAATTTAAAATAAAATTAAAGTTTATGTTTTT